>ERZ827522.17-NODE-17-length-256471-cov-9.910883_pt1 | contig 256471 bp, 287 predicted proteins | sample MGYA00519580_ERZ827522 | MGnify/ENA primary metagenome ERZ827522 (study PRJEB31778, sample SAMEA3449340) | human gut metagenome | biome: human gut; feature: human-associated habitat; material: faeces | place: United Kingdom | collected 2010/2012 ... | reverse complement strand
GGCAAACGCGTTATTTTGCCTATTACAAACTATATTATGATTTACTTTTGATAGTCACATTATAACAAAACATTATTTTTTTATCAATACCATTTATACGTGATAAGACATAATTTTTCATCATTACAAATATTAACTATTTAAATTTGTCTTTGTTCTATCCTGTTTATACTCAACATCAAATCCCAATTGAGAATAAGATCTTTTCATCATAACCATTGCCGTAATATATAACACATTTTTTATAAATTTTTCAAAATTTCTTAAATTAAATTCCTCACTAGGCAAATACCATTCTGGTGGATTTTCAATAATTTCTTTTCCCTTTGAAATCCAAATAGATAGACTATCTAAAACACAGGCATAAGGAACAATATCAAAATAAAACATTGGATTTTCTTCTATATTTTTTTTCAAATCAGAAATGCTCATTGTTTCAATAAATTTCTTTATACTATAACAATCTCCCAACACTTTATTTCCATATTTTGTACGAACCGGAAGTTTTTTATAAATAAATCCAGAAAGTAATATCAAAAGCATTCCTATAATATAAATCAACAACATCTTATTTTGTAACAAGTATGAAGAAATACTTAAATACATACTTCCACCTAATAATCCAAAACCTAATATAAATTTTAATAAAAATGAAGAATTAGAAATAAATAAAATATATAAACTTAATAACAATACTATGCAAACAATAGGAACTAACCAATAACTATTTGTAAATAAATATATAGATTTAAAATTAAGAACTATAGTTGAAATAGCAATCATTACAATTGAAATTATTTTTTTAATAGAAATATCTTTAAAATATAATTTTTTATAATTATCACTATTATCTAACATATGTTTAGCATCCGATAATTTATCTGCGAAATGATATTCAATACTCTCTAAATCTGCAACATCACTATCACGAAATAAATGGTCAAATATTAATTTTTCACAAGCATTATTTTTTTCATAATCTCTCAACTTAATAAATCTGAAAGAATTTTCTTTACCTAACTTATATCCATCATCATTTTCTTCAATTCGAATATAACCTTGGTTTGCTAAATGAATAATATTTGCAATCAAATCAACTTCTTCACAATGACCTTTATATAAATAACCAATTTCAGCAGGATCAAATTGATCAGAAATTTTATCAATTTTTGATATAAGAAGTTTGTTTCCTTTCGCATAACGAATCCAATAAATCAATACTATCAAAAATGTACAAACTGGCAAAATTAATAATAATAAATTCCAATAATTAAAATTGTCACTTGCTCCTATAAAATAGCCATCTTTCAATTCCATACGAACAGAAAATGTTTGATTTTTCTCTAATAAGCGATTCAAAGTACCAATAATTCGATCTTCTTCATAAATAACCTCTAAGTCATCATCAGTCAAATTATATTTTCCATCAATAGCAAATTTTACTTTTTCTTTATCATATCCATTTGGCATTTTGATTGTAAATGTTAGATTTGAAATAATTGCATCCACATTACTTACAATATCATAATAAAGTTCATCATAATTTGAATTTGTATCTTTTCCTAAATTAAAATGATAAGAAGCATCGTATAGTCCTGTTTCATCTTGAGATCCATCCACATCAATTTGAATAATCGATTCTTGATTTTTATTTGTTACATGAAATGATGATTTTGAATGTATTTGATCAATTTTAGATTGTATTAGTACGCTGGATTGATCAGGACGAATTTCCACTAAATTAGATTTCAATGTTCTAGAAATAGACTTTGTATTTTCAATAAAATACAAATGATAATTTTCCGAAACATCTAAAGTTCTATCTTGATTTACCTGAATTGTAGAATCAAATAAAGTATACTCTACATCAGCTGCTTGAACAGACATAGGAAAAATAAGTAGCCAAGCAAAAATAAATAAAATTGTTCTTTTTTTCACCATATACACTTCCCCTATTATTCTTTTTACATTATAACATACTTTAATTTTAGAAACAACAAAAAAAGACTTAAAGAACCTTTAAATCTTTTAACATCCAATTTTACTTCCCTCTAATCTTAATTTATCAGCAATTGTTACAATAAACTCAGAATTTGTTGGTTTAGCTTTATCGATATCAACACTATGACCGAAAATATCTTCCATTAAATCCCAATCTCCACGATTCCAACTAACCTCTATAGCATGTCGAATAGCTCTTTCTACTCTAGATACTGTAGTATCAAACTTTAACGCTAATTCAGGATATAACTCCTTGGTAATTCCACCAATTGTTCCTGGATTATTATAAATGATACTAATTCCCTCTCTAATATATTGATATCCTTTAATATGAGATGGAATTCCTAATTCGTGCAAAATCTTTGTAATTGATATTTGCAAATTATTATAATACAAATCAATATTTTTACCCTTCGACTCATTAGAGAATAATCCTATAATTCTTTTTTCTAAATCGGAAAGTTCAAAAGGTTTTAAAATAAAGTAATTTACACCATAATCAGATACTTGACGAATTACTTCACTAGCATTATAACTTGTTGAAACAATCACTTTCTTATTAATATTCTTATTTTTCATTTCTTCTAAAACATAAAGTCCATCTTTATTTGGCATAATTAAGTCCAAAATAATTGCGTCATAACAATCTATTTTTTCTTCGATCATTTTCATACCTTCTAAACCATCATGGGCTTCTAATTCAATACTAACATCATTACTACTACTAAAATACTCCTTGACCATGTCAATTAATTGAACATTGTCATCTATCATAAGTACTCTAATTTTTTCCACTTTTGTCTTCCTTTCTAGTAGTACTACCTATGTTCATATTATACTCTATCTCCCCTAAATTGAAAAGAAAATATTTTATCTAGTTTTGTCGAATAAAAAAGGCGTCTATAATATCCAAAAATTCGCTTGCTCTAGTAGACGCATCTCCTACTAAAATTCCATCAATCTCTTCAATATTGCGAATCATTAGAATATTCTCCACATTCACACTTCCACCATATAACACACGTATATTAGAATGAAAATGTTTTTCTACATATGTTTTGATAAATTGAACAGTTTCTGATATTTCTTTTACAGAAGGAATATTATTTGTACCAATAGACCAAATAGGTTCATAAGCAATTATAATTCTATCTAAATCACCAACATTCATTAAAGCTTTTTTTAATTGATTTTTCAACACTTTTTTTGTCTGATGATATTTATGTTGTTTTAAGCTCTCACCAATGCATAAAATAGATGTTAAATTATACTTCTTGCAAGCCTTAATCTTCTCATTGATAACTTCATCAGTATCAACAAGTCTTCTTTCATTATGACCTATTAAAGCATAGTGAATTCCCATTGTCATTGCTTGTTTTGCACAAACTTCTCCAGTATAAGAACCTAAATCTTTTTCAGAAATATCTTGAAGTCCAACCTTAAATTTTCTCTTTAGAAAATAAGGAACATATATAGAAGTAGGACAAACGATGACATAATTATTATCTAAATTTTGAATAGCTTTTAGATAATCAGAAACATCACTAGTATCCATCCACATTTTTAAATTACCAACCACAATTTTATTCATCATATCACCCCTTTAATTGATCTAAAAATTTACGAATCATTCCTGTTTTATTTTCTGTTCCAATAGCACAATTATATACATCCAATATTTTTTCAGCATAATATTTAAGAGAATGTGATTCAGCTGTAATACGAGCTTGTTTTTTCATTGATTTCAACATTTCTTGATTGCTTAATATCTCTTCCATACATTTTTTATATTGTTTCTTTGTTTTAAATAATCTACCATTTAAACCATCAACAACAATATCTCTAAATGCTTCATCATCAGCGCAAACAACAGGCAACCCTGCTGCCATTGCCTCAATTACAGTTAATCCTTGTGTTTCTGTAACAGAAGCTGTTGCGAAAATATCCGAAATTCCATAATAATAAGGAACTTCTTCCCAAGGTACAGCACCTGTAAAAATAACTTGTTTTTCTATTTTTAATTTTTTAGTCATTTGTTTAAAATGATCTAAATCTGGTCCACTACCAACGATTAATAATTTTACTTTAAATTGTTTAATTAAATTAGCCTGTGTTTCTATCAAAGTTTCTACACTTTTTTCTTTTGCCAAGCGTCCCACATAATTAATTACAATTTCATTTTCTTTAATACCTAATTTATTTTTTAACTGTTTTAATTTATTTTTATCTAATTTTTCAAGATAAAACCTTTCCACATCAATTCCTGTTGGAACAATATGAACATTGCGATTTACTTTATATTTATTTTTAAATAAATCGTATGTTTTTTTACTTGGAACAATTAATTCCGTAGCTGTTTTATCACAATAAAACTTTGTGAAATATTCAGCTAATTTTTTACTTGATTTGTCAAAATAGCCATGCGTAATATAGTGAACATAATCTTCATACATTGTATGATAAGTATGAACAAGTGGAATATTATATTGTTTTGCTACCAATCGAGCGAATGTTCCAACGCCAAATTCCGTATGTGAATGAATGACATCTAAGTTCCATTTTTTTATTGTTTTTAAAATTCTAACTGGATAAATTCCCGTTAATCGATAGTCATAAATACCTGTTGGAATTCCTGGAATTCTTATAATTCTTCCATTATCTTCGTATTTATATCCCATTCCTTCAGGATTTACTGTTACAATATAAACTTGATGTCCTTTACGTTTTAAGGCTGTTTCTAACATTTTTATACTAGTAGAAACGCCATTAATATAAGGGGGATAAGTATCAGTAAAAATTCCTACTCTCATTCTTTTTACCTCCTTTTATATTCAGCACAATAGCACCTAAAATCATTGCGAAATAATAAGTAATAAAACGCCATAATAACATAATAGCATTTAATTCAGCTCCTTGAATAAAATTACCAAAGAAAGCAACAAAACTATATTCTAATCCACCAGTTCCACCAGGAATTGGAACAAATGAGCCAATCAACATGACATAAGACATTGTTAAAATACAAACAAGTCCTCCAATTCCATAAAAACCAATTCCACAAAATAAGGCTAATGGAACTAAATACAAACTAATAAGAGAGAAAAATTGGATTAAAATCATAGAAAAAAATCTTTTTTTATTTTGAAGTAATATTTTAGAGCCATTGTTAAATTTAGTCAAATATTTTTTTAGATTTTCTTTCAATTTTTCTTGATTTTTTATAATCTTTAATTTACCTAATAAATCAATCATTTTATAAATAATATTCTTTTCTGTTTTTTTTGACAAAGTTACCCAAAATAATACTACAACGACTAAAAAATTGATAAAAAATCCTAATGTTAAAAAACTTTTTAATAAATTTCCATTCAAAATATGAAGAAAATGATTACAGATAATCGAAATAGCACCTAAAAGTACTAAAGCAATTTGATAAACAATAAAACATTCAATAGAAACATTAGTAGCATCAATAATGTTAATTCCATGTTTTGTTAATGAATAAACTTCATAAGGTTGTCCACCTGTAGCAAAAGGAGTAACAGCATGAAAGAAACTAGTTTCTATTGTCATACGAAATGCATCTTTTAAAGAATAGTTTTTATTAAATTCTCTTGCAAAATTTTTAGTAACATAACTCTTTAAAAAATAATACATAAAGAAAAGTAAAAAAGCTACTATTAACCAAATTTTATTAATATGAACAATAATATCTAAAATAACTTCATAATTATCTTTTAAAGAAAAATAAAGAACAATTCCTGTGACAATAGCAATTACAAAAAAAGGAATGATTTTTTTTAATATCTTTTTCATTGATCTTCTATAACCTCTATTCCAGGTAGTTTCTTTCCTTCTAATAGTTCTAATGAGGCACCACCACCTGTAGAAATATAGTCAACGCATTCTTCATAACCTAAATTTTTTATAGCAGATCCTGTATCACCACCACCTACTATTTTTTTTGAAGTCAAATCTTTTAAAATTTTGCAAATTCCTTTTGTTCCACTACTAAAAGCATCTAATTCAAACATTCCTACAGGACCATTCCATAAAATGGTATTAGCATTTTCTAAGTAACTTTTAAACAATTTCAAAGTTTGTGGTCCTATATCTAATCCTATTTCATTATCTTTAATCTCATTGATAAAACAAGTTCTAGGAATAGCTTGATCAGTTATTTCTGTTGCATTAACGCTATCAATTGGTAATATAATTTTATCTGGATATTGCTTTAATATTTCTTTACAAAACTGTAAATTTTCTTCGTCTAAAATAGATTTACCAATTTCAATATCACTTGCTTTTAAAAATGTATAAGCCATACCTCCACCAATTAAAATAGTATCTGCAACACTCACTAAATTTTGAATAACACCTATTTTATCACTAACCTTTGAGCCACCTAATATAACAGTAATTGGCTTAAACATCTTTTTGACATCTAAGTTTTCTAATTCTTTTTTTACTAAAAAGCCTATTCCATTAGGTAAATGAGAAGCAATACCTACATTTGATGCATGAGATCTATGACAAGTTCCAAAGGCATCATTAATGAATATATCTCCTAAACTAGCCCAATATTTTCCTAATTCCGGATCATTACTAGATTCTTTTTTACCATTTAAATCCTCAAATCTTGTATTTTCAACTAATAATATTTCACCCGATCTTAACTGATCAACTTCTTGTTCTAATAACTCACCATGTGTTTCTGTAACAAAAATAACTTCTTGATTTAAAAGTTCACTCAATCTTAATGCAACAGGTTCTAATGTATTTTGAACTTTATCTTCTTCTGTTTTAACACGTCCTAAATGAGATAATAATATTACTTTAGCTTGTTTTTTAACTGCATATTCAATAGTTTCTAGGCTTTGTTTAATACGGTTATCATCTTGAATTTCACCATTTTTTATAGGTACATTAAAATCTACACGAATAATTACTTTTTTATCTTTTAAGTCAAAATTTTCTATTGTCTTTTTCATAAAATTCTCCTTAATTTACTTTCCAATATGATTCTAGCATATTACCACCTTTTGCAGAATAATAATTACTATAAGTCGTTGTTGTACAAGTTGTATTAAAAGAAGAACATGAAGAGATTAATCGACCACTATATAGTTCTTCATCTTTTTTACAAGTTTCCAAATTCTCATATTCCTCTTTTTTAGAAGTAACTACTCCAGAATAATGATTAGTATAATGATAAACCAATTGATATTTTGTACAACTATAAGTGTTTGTATTTGTTACTCTATAATTATAATAATAATTTGCTGTTGGATCACCTGTACATCCTGTCAATCCAGTTTGTTTACAAGTAGAATCTGTACAAGAATCATATGATGTATTATTGTATAGATATACACACTTAGTCATCTGACCATTATCATAAGTTGCTTTCCAATTATTACTAGTTAATTCTCCGGTATAAGGAGAAGCCGTATCATTAGTAAAGGAATATTCCAAAATATTATTTTCATTTTTAGTAATTTTTATTATTTTATTAATATTAGAGCTATCTGAAATAGCTTTATTATTTTTAGGATTTACTAAAGTACTCTTTAAAAAACCAGATTGTATTAATTGTTGAATAGCAACAGTAGAACCAGATGATACTTGAATTTGTTTATCCTCTACATAAGCTTCTGTAGCAATATAAATATTATTTAAAAAAGTTTGATATTCTTCATCATTAGTCTTTTTTAACATAGATGTTAGTTGAGGTAAGGCAATTAATAGAATAATTCCTGTTAAAGTAAAAACTGCCAAAAGTTCTATCATTGTAAATCCATCTTTTTTCATAAATTCACCCTACCTTTAATAATAATATTGTATAACTTTTCAAGCTTTTTAGCAAGTATAACACTATATACAAAAAATAATCTATAAAAAATTTATAGATTATTAATCTAAAACCAAACGTGATCCATTATAAGTAACTGCTCCTCCTGATGAACCATTAAAATAAAATTGACCAGCTAATACACCATGATTATAATATCCACCACGAATAAACCAAGGAGAAGTTTCATCTACAAAGCTAGAAAGATCAGCATACCAATTATTATGAGTTCTATTCAAACTATCTGTATCTGAATATTGATAGAATGGACCCAGTTCTCCTGTTGCATCCCCTAAAATTCGATTATTAAAGCTTACTTTGGTAGAGTTTGAAGCATAAACATCAAAATATTTAGAATCATAATTTTGAATTGTAGTAGAATCAAAACCACTATCTTTATAATTACCTTCCATATAAGCCGCTACATATTCATGAGCTCCACCTGACATATCATAGATTCCTGTAATATTCCCAGTAGTACTTGCCTTATATCCTGTAGTTGTATTGTAAGGAAGTGTTATACTAGAATCTGTTCCAAATGTTCCTGGATAACCTGCTTGATTTGTACCATCTACAGCGCTATATCCTGTTATATAATTTGAATTATTATTAATATTAATTTCACTGTTAATTCCATATTTAGAATGAGATAAATAAGCAACTGCACCCCATTCTGTATTTTTCATCATGTGACTATCTAAATTTCTATTGTAATTGTAAGATAGTTCAAAAAAAGTCTTTAAAGTTTGATTTACAAGTGAACTATTATTTGGTTTTACTGTAATCGAGCTTGTATCTCCTGTAATTTCAAATTTTCCTATCCACAAACCATTTACATCTAAAGTTGTAAAAGCTGGATGTGTTAAATAATCTCCCTCTTTAATACCATTTGATACTGACTTTCCTTTACTTTCAAAGATAATATCAATTGTTTCAATTTGATGAATTGATGGTTTACTATTAATCTTATTTGTATAAGTTCCTAAATCAAACAATTTATATTTATATCTTGGAATCCATACAAAGTAACTTTCTATATTACTTTCTGGGATTGTCTCACCATCACTATAAGTAATCGATTTGTCCTTTAATATTACAGCATTCGCCCATTTTTTATCTTCATAACTGTACCATTTACTTTTTAAATCCGCTTTTTTTACTTCTCCATTATCTTCTATTGTAACAGCAATTAAGTTATCTTTAATAACTGGATCTGTTCCATTTAACAAATTTTCTTTATAGGAAGTTAATCTTTCTTCTACTAATTCATATTGATAACCGGAATCTTCTTTTTTTGTTACAACAACTGTGTAATCTAATTCTTGATTAATTTGTTCCTTCTTTTTAGGATTATAAATAGTAGACCTCAATAAATGAGAATTTACAAGTTCTGATAGATAAACATAAGCTACTCCACCTGATTGAAGAGTTGGATATTGATCATCATTTTTCTGAATATAAGCTTCTGTCGCCAAAAAAATATCATTTAAAAAAGCATTATACTTATTATCATCTGATTTTTTCATAAATCCTGTTAAATTTGGGACTACAAAAAATAATAATAATCCGATAAAAGCTAATAAAACTAATAACTCTACTAGTGTAAATCCCCTTTTCATAGTATCACCTATTATAATAATATAATTTTTTTTTACTTTTTTCAAGTATAGAAAAAAATCTGCATTAATTTGCAGTCTTTTTCATTTCTTCCCCTACATATTTTGCCAAACGAACCATTTGAGTACTATAACCCATTTCATTATCATACCAAGCTACTACTTTTACTAATTGTTTTCCATCTACTGTGATAACATTTGTTAATCCAGCATCTACTAAAGCTCCTATATGAGATCCAATAATATCACTAGATACAATAGGATCCTTTGTAATTTGAATAGTCTCATTTTGATTAATTTCAAAAGCTTTATTGATTTCTTCTACAGTAGTATTCTTTTCTAACTCTAATGATAAATCAATTACAGATCCAGTAGTAACAGGAACTCTCATTGCTATTCCATCTAATTTTCCCTCTAAATTAGGTAGTACTTTTCCAATTGCACTCGCTGCACCTGTAGATGTTGGTACAATATTACTTGCTGCTGCCCTACCACGTCTAGATTGAAATCCTTTCTTATGTGGAATATCTAGTGTCGCTTGATCATTTGTATAAGCATGTACTGTTGTCATGTATCCTTTTTTTATTTTAAAATAGTAATCTATAATTCTAAGAACTGGAGCTAAACAATTTGTTGTACATGATGCCGCTGAAATAATTTCTTCTGTTCCATCTAATGTTTTTTCATTTACATTATAAACAATTGTTTTTAAATCTCCTTTAGCAGGCGCTGAGATAATTACTTTCTTAGCTCCAGCTTTAATATGAGCAGAAGCTTTGTCTTTATCTGTAAATACTCCTGTACACTCAAATACTATATCAATATCTAAATCTTTCCAAGGTAAATTTTCAGGATCTTTTTCACTAAAAATTTTAATCTTTCTTTCTCCTACAATAATAGAATCTTCCGTACTACTAATTTCATTTACTCGATAAACTCTATGACTTGTATCATATTTTAATAAATAAGCTAATTGATCAGCTTCTGTCAAATCATTAATTGCTACAACATCAAAATTTGGATCTTCTTCCATTATTCTAAACACTAGTCTCCCAATACGTCCAAAACCATTAATTGCTACTTTTATCACTAATATTTCCTCCTTTTATCATAATAAGTTCTCATTTTTATTTTTTTCTTTGTTTGAATCGAATCTTTTTTTAAGTTATGACTATATTTATTATCTACATTTTTATGACTTTTTATACACCTTTGATAATTCAAAGAAAAAGGAATATATCTTTCTATACACTCTTGATGATCCGATAGATCAGAAATAAATCTTTCTGTACTAAAGTTATTAATATCTACAGGTTCTATTGATTCCTGAATTCTAATCAATACATCAGTACCAATTAATATTTCATTTTCCATTTCTACATATCGCATTCCATTTTGAATTGCTTCTCTAATAGTACACTCTTTTACAATTTCTTTATTAGAAGTTCCTATAATAATAGTTTTCATTCAAAACAACTTCCACCAATAAATTCTCTTAGCACTGAATCCTGTGGAATATAATCACTAGGAATAGGTAAAAAATTTCTTAAGAAATTAATTAATCTCAAAGCTTCACTATACATAGGATCTGTCTCTGCAACAGAAAATAATAATGGCTCCGCATAAGTCTTCAAAATGCCTAATTCGTAAATTAAAGCTGAGTTAATAATACAATCTGCATCATCTTGATAAGGAAAAATATATTTTTCTTCTCCCTCTCTAATATTTTTCCACATATTCAAAGTATCGGAAGCGTTATAATTTCGATATTTGTTATCTCTTACAATTCTTCTTAATTTTCTTGTATCACTAGTATGAATTCTATTGTGATTATCAATATTTAATTGTGTTAAGGCATTAATATAAATTTTAAATTTTTGTTTTCTTTCAATGGAAATTGTTAAATCTTCATTCAAAGCATGTAATCCTTCAATAATAATAACATCATTTTCTTTTAATTGTAAAACTTTGCCACGGTATTCTCTCTTTCCCTGAATAAAATTATATTCTGGAAGTTCTACCTTTTCGCCTTCAAACAATTTCGTTAAATGTTTATTAAATAATGTAACATCTACAGCATTTAAAGATTCTGTATCTAATTCCCCATTTTCCAAAACAGGAGTTTTTGATCGATCAAAGAAATAATCATCAATTGAAATTTGATGAGTAGTAATTCCTTTACTTTCTAAATATGTTTCTAATTTTTTACTTGTTGTTGTTTTTCCTGCAGAAGATGGACCAGCAATTAAAACAAGCTTAACTGTATTTCTATTTTGATAAATTGTTTCAGCAATATTAGAAAGTTGATTATTATAGTATGTTTCACATAAACGAATTAGCTCATTATATTTACCACTAGAAACAACTTCATTTAAATCAGCAGCATTTCTAATTTTTATTTTATCACACCATTCAGCATAATTTTGAAATGCTTCAAATAGCATACGATGATGTACGTAATCTAGTGTACATTCAGGATTATATGTATCTGGATAGCTTAAAACAAAACCATTTCCTTTTATGTAAGTTAATTTAAAATCATCTATTTGACCAGTTGAATAAGCAAGTTCCCCATAAAAATAATCATATATATCATCAATGCGATACAAATTAATATAACTGTTACTGATATATTTTAAGACTTTAACTTTATCCATTTGCTTCTTCTGTTTGAAGAATTTAATAGCATCAAATCTAGAAACACTTACCTTATTGATGATATAATTTTGTTTACAAATTTCTTTCATTTGTTTTTCTAATTTCTTAACAATAGGTTTGTCAATATCGATGCCTTTAATTTCACAATAATAACCTTTATCAATAGAATAATCTATAATTACTTCTATATTAGCTCCTAAAAGTTTTTTAACTGCTACAATCAACATAAATTGGGTTGTTCTACCATATATTCCATTGCCAAGTCCACTACTTCGATCGTAAAAATCGACCTTACAACTACGAGTAATACTTTCGTTTAATTCAGTAATTGCGTTATCTACCATTCCAACTAATATTGGATAATTATAACGATCTTGAAAATATTCACTGATTTCCTTTAAAGAAACTCCAGAGTTAAATCCCACAGTTTCAAGATCATGATAGTTTACTTTTATTATTTTTGCCATATTCATCCCTCTTATTCTAAATACCATTTTATCAAAGATTATTTACTTTGTCACATTTTTTATATTATTTTGACAATTTTTACTAAATACACTAACTACTATTACATCATATTTTGTCAATGCAATAAATATTAAAATTTTGTCACATTCTTTGATGAATATATTTTTATTTTCAGAACTATTATATAGTTAGAGAGGATGATTGAATGAACTTAGTTCCTACAGTAATTGAAAGAAGCAGTAATGGTGAGAAAAGCTATGATATATATTCCAGGTTATTAAAAGATAGGATCATTATACTTTGTGGTGAAATCAATGATACCAATTCAAATATCGTTATTGCTGAATTATTATATTTAGATTCTTTAAATCAAAATGATATTAGTATATACATTAATTCTCCAGGAGGGTCTGTAACTGCTGGAATGGCTATTTATGATACAATGAATTTTATAAAATCAAAAGTTTCCACAATTTGCGTAGGAATGGCGGCAAGTATGGCAGCATTTTTATTATCAAGTGGAACAAAAGGAAAAAGATTTTGCTTACCTAATAGTGAAGTAATGATACATCAACCATTAGGAGGAGCAGAAGGACAAGCAACTGAAATTAAAATTGCTGCTGAAAGAATCTTAAAATTAAAAGATAAAATGAATCATCTATTAGCCAAAAATACTGGTCAAAAATTAGAAAAAATATCAAATGATACAGAACGTGACTACTTTTTATCAGCGCAAGAAGCCTTAGAATATGGATTAGTTGATAAAATTATTGGAAACTAAAAAAACTGCTTAATAGCAGTTTTTAATTGTCAATTCTTATCCAAAGATCAATAGAACCTTTGGTAACACTTCCTGGTCCCATTATTCCACCATTCCAAGTGCTTGTCGCACCAATGGCATAAAAGTTTTCATTAGAACCAATAGACCCATCTAACAAAGAAGTTCCATTATTAGATTTTGCTAAACCACCCCATCCATTAGAATCCCATGATATTTTTATCGGAGTATATCCAGGAACTTTTTTCATGCTAGAGTTTTTAGTAATCGTTAATGGATTAGAACTTTGTTTCCAACGATTATAACCGGTCAAATCAGAATATTCCAATAAAAATTCAAACCCATCTTTGCTCTGATAATTATTTAAATAAGATAAAATACTCTGACGATGTACTGTATCATATCCATCTGATAAGTTAGATTGTGAAACAGAACTCCATAACTCTTTTCCATTTAAATTATTATGATGAAATATTCTAAGCCATTTTGCTCCATCAAATTCTTTTATAGGTACATCAATATTTCCAACTTTAGTAACTTGTTCTGGATCAAAAGCATTAATATTAATTCCATTAAAAGTTTCTAAATCATCTGACATTTGTACTAATGTATAATTATTTCCATTTGTTGAAACATATGTACGATTTCCATAATACTCAACATTATTAGAATGAGAAATAAATATACTATCTAAATTATAAGTACGATCTAAATCTACAATTACACATTGTTCCCCATTACCTTCTGCTTGGGCATAAGTAGTCATAGAACCATCTGTAATATAAGAATAATCATGTCCAGCAATACTTTTTGAAGAACCAGTCACATTTTTTCCTTTTGCTTTATTATCACCATCTACAATAGCTCTAATTTCAGTCCAAACATAAAGTCCATTAGAAGAACCCTGAATACAATTTTTAATATATTTTACCTTATTTAAATTAGAATTTAAACGGTTTTTATTAAGATAATTCACAATAATTTTTCCTGTATTTGAGATTACTACATTTTTTTGAATGGAGGTATTAAAGAAATTACGACCATTATATTCTTTTGTATCAAATTTATTAGAGGATACTTTAGCAATAGTACTAGTAGCATTTTTTGAACTTCTGATTTCTGTAATTCCTTGATTATAAGTAGTAGAGCCTATTAAAAAATACAATGTCTCTCCTTTTTCTAAATATATCTCAGTAACAAGTTCATCACCATTGATATTATTTATCTTTGGAGAATATAATTCAAATTGATAATATCCTTTTGCTTTTGCTGTAAATTCTAAAATAGTACCTGTTTCATCAAAAGGATCATATTGTATTGAAGAAGTGGTATTAACCTCTCCTACTACTTTATTTTTTAAATTATCTAAAACATTTTTACGACTATTAAAAAGAGATAAAATACCTGCTAAAACAATCAAAAAAATTAGAAGGATAGTATAAATAATACCACTAATAGCGAAACCTTTATTATTCATATCATCCCTCCTATTCTAAAAATATTTTATAATATTTTGATTTCTTAGTCAATTTACAGTTTAGAAATAAATTCTTCTTCCGTCCAAATTTCTATTTCTAAATCTCTCGCTTTTTGGTATTTGCTACCTGGATTTTCTCCAACAATTACAACATTTGTTTTTTTAGTAACACTATTTGTTACTTTTCCACCTCTATTTTCTATTTCCAAAGAAGCTTGATCTCTAGTTAATTTTGATAATGTCCCTGTTAATACAAATGTTTTATCATTAAAATTATCATCTGAATTAAGTTTTTCTGCCATAAATTTCATATTAACATTAACTTCTTTTAGTTCTTCTATCATTTTTTTATTTTTATCGTCTTGAAAATAATAATAAACAGCATTGGCAATGATATCACCAATTGTCGGTATAGAAGCAATATCTTCTATAGAAGCATTCATTAAATCATCCATTGCTTCAAAATGACTAGCTAATATTTTAGCAACTTTTTTTCCTACATGACGAATGCCTAAAGCAAACAATAATTTTTCTAATGAATTTTTCTTACTATTTTCAATAGAATCTAATAAATTTTGAATACTTTTTTCTCCAAAACCTTCTAATTCTTTTAAATCTTGTTTGTGTTGATATAGTTTATAAAAATCGGGTATCGATTTCAAATATCCCATATTATAAAAATCTTCTACAATAGATTCACCAAATCCATCTATATTCATTGTATCTCTACTAGAAAAATGAATTAATCCTTCTATATTTCTAGCATCACAGTGAGGATTTGGGCAATAGTAAGCAACCTCTTCTTCACGCTTTTCTAATTTAGTACCACAAATTGGACAATGAGTGATCATACGAAAAGGAATTTCTTCTCCTGTTCGTCTTTCTTTCACCACTCTCACAACTTCTGGGATAACATCACCTGCTTTATGAATGACAATCGTGTCATGAAGCATAATCCCCTTTTCTCTAATATAATCTTCATTATGTAATGTTACACTTCGAATCACTGAACCAGCTAAATGAACAGGATCTAAATCAGCACGTGGTGTAATTTTACCAGTTCTTCCTACACAGAATTCAATATCTTGAAGTTTGGTTAATACTTCTTTTGCCGGAAATTTATAGGCAATGGCCCATTTTGGAGTTCTAGCAGTAAATCCTAATTTTTGTTGATCTAATAAATTATCAACTTTAATAACAATTCCATCTATCTCATAAGGAAGTTTATCTCTTTCTTCGGTCCATTTATTCACATAATGAATTACTTCCTGAATATTTTCTGCCACAATAATATTAGGATTTACTGTAAAGCCTAATTTTTCCATAAATTTTAAAGTTTCATGATGAAAATAGATATCATGTTGTTTAAAATTAGGCAAATGATAAATAAAAGTAGATAAATTTCTTTTAGCAGCTATACTAGAATCTAATTGTCGTACAGAGCCTGCTGCAGCATTTCTTGGATTAGCGAATAAACTTTGACCTAACTCTTGCCTTTCTTCATTTAATTTAATAAATGATTTTTTTGGCATGTAAATTTCTCCACGGACTTCTATATCATCTTGATAAGGAATTGTAAGGGGAATTGACTTAATAGTTTCTACATTATGGGTAATATCTTCACCAACAACTCCATTTCCTCTAGTTGCCCCACGGACTAATTTACCATTTTTATATAATAATGAAACAGATAAGCCATCAATTTTTAATTCACAAACATATTTTGGATTAGGAATTGTTTTTTTTATTCTCTCATCGAATTCTATAATTTCTTCTTCACTAAAAATATCTCCTAAAGACATCATAGGAATTTCATGAGTTACTTTAGTAAATCCTTTAATGACCTTTCCACCTACTCTTTTTGTAGGGGAATCATCTCGAACTAAACTAGGATTTTCTTTTTCTAATTGTTCTAATTCATGATAATAATCATCATATTCTTGGTCTGTAATAGTAGGATTATCTAATTCATAATAATTACGACTTGCTTCATTTAATATTTTTATTAATTCATCGATTCTATTTTGTATCATAAATTTCACCATTATTATTATACCAAATTTAATAATTAAAAAAATAGAAGAATTAAATTTCTTCTATTTTCATTAAGTTTGTAGTTTTTTTAATTCCAGTATTAGGGAAACCACCAGTTAAAACAACAACATCTTTCTTTTGCATTGGAATAAATTCTTTAGCAGATTTTAAAGCTTCTTCTAATACTTCATCTGTAGTATTTAACATTGGAACAACTTTTGTATATACACCATAGTTTAATGCAAGTTCACGACATACATCTTCATTAGGACAAATTGCTAAAATAGGACAATTTGGTCTTAAATTACTAATTTTTCTAGCTGTAAAACCACTAATTGTAGAAGCAGCAATTAATTTAGCATTTAACATATTAGCACTTGATACAACACCATTGGCAATTGTTTGAGTTAATCCAATTTCTTTTTTATAATCAAATGATAACTTATTTTCATTATGAGCTTCAGCATTTTCACAAATTCTTGCCATATATCCAACAGTTTCAACTGGGAACTTACCAACAGTTGTCTCTCCAGATAACATAACAGCATCTGCACCAGACATTACAGCATAAGCAACATCAGATACTTCAGCTCTTGTTGGACGTGCTGATTTTTTCATTGATTCAAGCATTTCAGTAGCTACAACACAAATTTTTCCTTGTTCACGACATTTTTGAATCATTAATTTTTCTACGTATGGTAACTCTTCCATAGGAACTTCTACTCCTAAATCTCCACGAGCAACCATCAATCCATCACTTACTTCAACAATTTCGTCTAAATTTGATACACCTGTTGTACTTTCAATTTTTGAAATAACTTTCATGTCTTCTCTACCACATTGTTTTAAAAGCTCTCTTGCTTCTAATACATCATCTTTTGTAGAAACAAATGATAATGCAATAAAATCTCCTTCATGTTCACAAGCATAAATAATATCTTCTTTATCTTGTTCTCCGATGAATGGTATATCCAAATGAACTCCAGGAACGCTTAAACTTTTTTTATTTCCTAAAACTCCACCATTAATAATTTTACAAGTAACTCCACCATCATTATCTTCACTAATTACTTCAATTTTCATTAATCCATTTTCTAGTAAAATAACATCTCCAACTTTTAAAGAATCAATTGCACTAGGATGATTTACAGAAAATCTTTCTTCATTTCCTAAAACATCTTCTTTAACGACTCTAATTGTTTTACCTTCCACTAAATTAATTTCGTCATTTTCTAACATACCATTTCTAAATTCTGGTCCTTTTGTATCATAAAGAATAGCAACATTAGCACCAGTTCTTTCACGAACCTCTTTTACAGAAGCAACAACACCTTGTTTTTCTTCTAATGTAGCATGGGAAAAATTAATTCTAGCTACATTCATACCATTTTTAACCATTTTTTCCATTACATCTGGTTGACAACTAGCAGGTCCAATACTACAAATTATTTTAGTCTTTTTCATACATCATCTTCCTCACTATATTTTTCCAAACACAAATTATTTTACACCATATTATAATAATTTACTAGTATTTTGTGTATATTTTTTATAAATTTTATAGAGTTTTTTCTATTTTTCAAATTCATTATATTGATACAAAAAAAATCTAAAAAATTAGACTTATTTATTTTTATTTAAAGCATTATAAGTAACAAAAAATACAAATATTCCAATAAAGAATAAGGCAATCCATAAAATAGGATTTCGATTATTTTCTAAAATAAAACTTTTGAAATTATCTGGTACTTCTTTAATTGCTTCAATTATATTATTCATATTAATCAACCTTTCTAAATGATTTATGACCTTTCATTAATTTCTTAATTTCATGAGGATGTGGAAAAGCTACTGTTAAGATAGTTTTATCCATCGAAATAATAATACCTTCTCCATAAATCTCATGAAGTACACGATCTCCAATCTTGTATTCTATTGTATCATCAATCATAGCATCTTTGTCAAATTTTTGCTCATTATCTTCAATATTTAAGCATTTTTTATCAATTTCTTCTAAAAATCTACTTGGTGGGTTACACGCAGAATCACCAAAAATCATTCTTCTTCTTGCATTTACTAAATAAAGATTTCTCTTAGCCCTAGTAATAGCAACATAACATAGTCTTCTCTCTTCTTCCATTTGTTCTATAGAATCAAAGGAATTTCGATGAGGAAATATGCCCTCTTCTAATCCTACAATAAATACATTTTCAAATTCCAATCCTTTAGCAGAGTGAATCGTCATCAAAGTTACTACATGTTTATTATCTTTATGTTCCTCAATATCAGAAACTAAAGAGATTTCAGATAAAAATTCTTCTAAAGAAATAATTCCATTTCTCTCTTCAAAGTTTCTCGTAATTGTTTTAAATTCTTCCAAATTTTCAAGACGAATATCAGCCTCTAAGGATTTTTCTTGAATTAATTCTTGTTTCATACCTGTTTTATCTAAAACAAGTTCTACTAATTCTGTAAGAGATAAATTCTCTGATTCTTGTCTTAAAGACTCAATCATCTCTTTAAATTTTAATTCTTTTCCACTATCAATTACTTCATAAATAGATTTCTGATTCGTAACAGCCTTTGTAGCTAAAGATTCAATTGTTTTTAAACCAATTCCTCTTTTTGGGACATTAATGACACGTAGTAAACTAGTATCATCATATTCATTATAAATTAGTTTTAAGTAACTGATTAAATCTTTAATTTCTTTTCGATTATAGAAATAAAAACTACCAATTACTTTATAAGGAATATTTTCTCTTAACAATACATCTTCAATTGCTCTAGATTGAGCATTTGTACGATATAAAACAGCAATATCTTCTGGCCTTTCTCCCTTATTTATTAGTTTTTTAATTTCCGTAATTACATAAAAAGCTTCATCTTTTTCACTTTCCGAACGATGATAATTAATCTTTATACCGTCTTCATTGCTTGTCCATAAATTTTTATCTTTTCTTTCCTTATTATGTTGAATTACAGAATTAGCCGCTTCTAATATAGTTTTAGTAGAGCGATAATTTTCTTCTAAAAAAATTGTTTTTGCTTCCTTATAATCTTTTTCAAAATTTAAAATATTACGATAATTAGAACCACGCCAAGAATAAATTGCTTGATCATTATCACCAACCACACAAATATTACGATATTTTGCACTCATCATTTTAATTAAAATATATTGGGCCTCATTTGTATCTTGATATTCATCTACCAATATATACTGAAAACGCTCTTGATATTCTTTTAATACTTCTGGATGATTCTTAAATAATAAGATTGGTTGCATTAATAAATCATCAAAATCTAAAGAATTATTTCTTTTTAAACGTTCTTGATATTTTTCATATACCATTAATACTTTCTCTTCAAAATCATTTCCTGTATATTTCGAATATTCATGAGGTTCTATTAATTCATTTTTAGCGCCACTAATACTATTTCGAATTGCTTTTGGATTATAAAATTTGGGATCTAAATTCATTTCTTTTAATATTTTTTTTATTACAGTTAAACTATCATCACTATCTAATATTGTAAAATTAGAATGATATCCTAATAATTCATAATTCTTACGAAGAATATAAAGTCCAAAAGAGTGAAATGTTGATATTTGCATATCTTGCCCAATACTGCCTAAAATTTTAACAACTCTTTCTTTCATTTCTTTCGCAGCCTTATTCGTAAAAGTAATAGCTAAAATATGAAAAGGAGATATATTTTTTTCTTGAATTAAATAAGCAATCCTAGTAGTTAATACTTTTGTTTTTCCTGAACCTGCTCCAGCTAAAACCAAAACAGGACCTTCTGTAGTTACAACTGCTTCTTGTTGTTTTTCATTTAATCCTTCTAACATGTAACATACCTCCTTTAAATTATTTTATTTTATGATTTACAAATTCTTCAATATAATAAGGAATAATTGTTTTTACTTGTTCCTTTGTTTTTGTAAACATCATTTTACAACTATCATGGGTCTCAAAATTGTGCCAAATTTGTAACCCATCATAATCTTTTATTTCATCACTCAATTCCAGTAAAGCATCTTTTTGTGATTCCAACATAAAATCTGGCATAATGACAATCCCTGTTTTTCCATGAGGATCGGGAACTCCATTTTGATAAGTTGTATCATTCAAGAAAACAATATTTCCTTGTTCTCTTAAAAAAAGTGATATAGTATTGGCGTTATCCAAATCAACGCTTTTATTTATAAATGCATCTGGATAATATTTCTTAATATATTCTTTTAAAATTACAGAGTGAAAACGTTCACTTTCATCAATATAAGATTTATAAACTATATCAATTGAATCACTATTTGAAATAATCGCTAATTTTAAGTCTTTTTTCATAAATCCCCCTATATGTTATCTATATAATTTTCAATTAAATTTAACATTTTATGGTTATCAGAAACATACTTTTTAGGTTTAAATTTTTTTACTTGTTCTAATACACCAGATAATTCATTTAAATCCTTGCAAGGTAAAATATAACCTAATTTTGAAAACGAATCTACAATTTCTAGTTGATGATCATTTTCATGTTCCTGATATTTAGCAAGCCTTGGAACCACAATAACTTTCTTATCTTTTCTAAGCGCTGATAAAATCGTTCCTACTCCACCATGTGTAATAATTAAATCACTTTTAGAAAGTAATTCATCAAATTGTTTCATTGGAATTAAATCAAATATTTTCATATATTTACTTTCAAATTTTGTACTTCCCGCTTGAACAACAACTTCGCCTTTTAAATTACCAAGTTCTATTTGTTTTTCGATAGCCTCTAATAATCTAGGAAAAACCTTATCCTGAGTTCCTAATATTACTAACGTCAAAATATCCAACCTCCATAAACTGCTTTTGGATAAACCTCAAGCATACTCTCCCATTGAACGATAAATAAATCAGCAAACTTATAAATTAAATTACCTGCTACCGTTCTTGTTTTCATATTAGCGAATGTTTCTATAAAAATAACCTTGGCGCCAAATATTTTGGCAATACAACACATAGGTCCCGCTGTATGAGTTCCTGTTGTAACAACAGCAACTGGTCTTATTTTTAGAAAGTAATATAGACTAATAAAACAATTTAATAAAAGCACAAAAGGATATTTCAATTTACTATGTTTTGTACAATACAACAAATAACTCATGTGATCACCATATTCATTTTTTAAAGAGGCATTTGATTTTGTCTTTTCAGTCATAATATAGGAATCATATTTTTGAAATAATGGTTTTAGTTGTAATAATTCAGTCAAATGACCCCCCGTACTAGAAATAAATAATACCTTTTTCATAGAATCCCCTCATGTTCATTATACCAAAATGAATTATAAAATCATAGATATTAAGAAAATCTATTTAACAGTTTCTATGATTTGTATCCAATACTTTCTAATTTCATCCATACTATATTGATTTGCTTTTTTTATTCCATTTGCGCCCATAATAATTCTTCTATTTGGATTAGAGATTAATTCACATACTTTTTTTGCCATTATTTCTTTATTACGATCTTTTATTAGATACCCATCCCAATTATTACTAATGATTTCTGTGGCTCCTCTTGCACTATCAAAAGCAACACAAGGAATACCAAAAGAAAATGCTTCTAATAAAACAATTCCAAATGACTCTGTATAAGAACACATTACATAAATAGAAGACTTTTGTAATAATTGATTAATATATTCCTTATTTTGAAAACCATGTAATATAATGAAATCTTTTAATCCATATTCTTCTATTTTCTTTTGAATATTTTCCTTTTGATTTCCATCTCCAATAATATCTAATTTCCAATCAGGATAAACTTGATGTACAAGTGAAAATACATCAATTAAATCTAAATATCCCTTTTCTTCAGATAGTCTTCCAACGGATATAATTCTCTTTTCTTCTAAATCTGATACTTTTTTAGGATAATAGTCTAAAGTATTTGGAATGTAAACTGTTTTACATTTTACTTTTTGTCGGTAAAATTCTTCTAATTCTTTTGAAACTAATACAAAATAGTCTAATTTACTAACTGATTTTATAATTTTATTAATATATTTTTTATCATTGTTATGATGATTATGTTCCCAACCAATTTTTAAAATATTTGGATTCCCATATTTTCCTAACCAGTCATTATGAATATCTCTAGTTGAAATGATTACATCACTATCACAATTTTTAATGGCTTCAATCATCTTCTTTTTTTTAAGGTACAATACTTTTAAATTGGTAATGCCTAATTTAAAGCCTTTAATAAACTTTAAATGCTTCACAGAATCTATAAATTCATTTTTAGAAGGACTTAAATCTGGGATTAAATAGGTTATCTTTACACGATCATCTATCGGAAAACTAGGTTTTTCATATAATTTATAAGTAGATATAACATTTACTTGATAATTTTTACAAAGTGTATTGGCCAAAGTAGAAATACATTTTTCTATTCCACCATATCCTAAGTGTAAAGCTAAAATTGTTATTCTTTTCACAATATCACCTCTACTTCATTATATCATTTTTTATCATTTTCTAAAAACAGTAGACCATCTGTTGACACTTCTATACTGTTTGTAAACTATAAGTTATATTCAATACCCTTTTATCACTACAATATTCCATAATAAAACGATTATCCTTCTTTGTAAGAATAATTCCAATCGTTTTATCTTGACTATTCGTTTTTAAATTTTTATCAATATAGTGCATATAGGTTTCAATTTGTCCAATATGTTCTTTTTTTAATTCTGTTACTTTTAGTTCTACCACAACAAAACACTGATAAATATAATTAAAAAGTAATAAATCAATATAATTATAAACGTTACCAATTTTTATTTTGTATTCATTTTCTATAAACGAAAATCCAGGGCCTAGTTCTTTCATAAAAGATGGTAAATCTTCTAATATTAATTGCTGTAAAGCTCTTTCTTTTAATATTTCTTGATTTGTTTTTAATATTATTGGATTTTTAATAAAATCTTTTATTTCTAAGTTTTTCTGATTTTTAAGTTTTAACTTGGTCTTATCATCCAATCTTTCATATTCTTTTGATTTTATCCTTTCTCGTAGTTCCCTAACAGATAAGTTTTGTTCTTCTACTATTTTTATGTAATAATTCACTAATTGTATATCATCAAATTTTAAAAGTTCCCTATAATGACTCCAAGTTAATTGGTGCCACAGCGTGGCACCTTTTTCAATTAGAAGATAAAATTGACGCATCCTTTTGAGTGTCGTTTCATCATAATTTCTTCCAAGTTCAACAGTTAATTTTTTTGAATATTCCTTTATAATTCCTTCACCATAATGCTTACCCGCTTCACATAACATTTTCCCAACATTATAATATGTCTTTAAATCATTTTGATTTTTGCTATAATCCTTTACTCTCTTATATATTTCATTACTTATAAATTCTTGTTTAATTGTTTCGTAATAATTCATAAAATTTCCCCCTATAAATGAGAATTACTTTAACATTTATGAATTTAAAATTTTGTCGGATTATAAAAAAAGAAGTGATTTCTCACCTCTTAGTTATTTTTCTTTTGTCTAATAATATCCATTACAATATTAATTGCTAAGAAACATACAAATATTCCTATTACAACAACAAGACTACTTGTTAATAAATTACCTTCTATACTAATTAAAGATTCTTTTAATAAATCAATTGTATATGACATTGGTAATAATGGATGCATCCATCTGAATCCTTTTGTAACTGTTTCAATTGGGAATGTTCCACCTGCTGCTGCTAATTGTAATACTAATAAAATTAAAGCAATAAATTTACCAATATCTTTAAAGTTTATAATTAAGAATTCAATAATTGCCATAAATGTATTTGCGATTAAGATAATTGATCCAAAGTATAATAATTGACTTGTAATTTCAAAATCTAATAATAATTCTAAGGAAATTCCTAAAAGAATTGCAGATGCTGTAGCAAGCACATGATAAGCAATTGTTCTTTGAAGTCTATTTGGATTATTAATACTTAAAATTCCAAATCTTTCTTCTTTATCATAATATAATACAATATACATCATTAAGCATCCAACCCATAAAGCAATGGAAATAAAGAATGGAGAGAATGCAGTACCATAAGATGAAATTGCATTTACTTCTTTTGTTTCTAATGTTACAGGGGCTTCACTATATTCTTTTAAGTCATCTAATGATTTTAATTCATCTCTTGTACTAGAAATTTTGTTATCTAATTCATCTTTTGCACTAACAACACTATTATATAAAGTATTAATACCATTAGTTAAAGTTTGTGAACCATTATTTAAATTTTGAATTCCTTCTTCAATTTTTAAAGAACTATTATATAAAGTAGTAGTTCCATTTGCTAAAGTAGAAATACTATTTTGTAATAATGTAATTTGATCGTTTACACTAGATAGTCCACTAACCTTTTCATTTAATGAAGAAATTCCTCCATTAATACTTGTATTTGATTCTGATAATTTTTGACCACTTGCTTGTAAATAAGTAAGAGTATCTACATTACCATAATTTGGATTTTGAGTAAGTAGAGCTTTAGCCGTCATATATAATTGATCTGGAATACCATAATGAGTACTATTACTTTCATAAAGTGCAACAATATAGTTTGCAGAAGCCTTTGTAAAGTCTAAAGTACTTGTAACACCACTTACATAACCATTAAGTCCACTTGTAAATTGATCACTACCTGTTTTTAAAGTAGCCACCCCATCTGTAAGTTCAGTTAATCCAGAACCTAAAGCAGATAATGATGATACTTTTTCATTTAATGTATTAGTACCATCTGATACTGTTTTTAAACCATTATTAAATTCACTATAATTTGTTTTTAATGTATCTGTACCATCTGTTAAAGTTTTACTTCCATCTTGTAATTTTGAAACTCCACTTTGTAATTCACCAAATCCATCACTAATTGTTTGTAATTCATCTGGAATAGATTTTAATTTATCAGTTAATGTACCGACAATTGCTGAATTCACACTATTATCAAGATTTTTTTCAACAGCATTTACTACACTATTAATAATTTGACTTGCTAAATAATTTGATTTTTGGTTTGGAGAATAAGTAATTGTAGCATGTTTTTTATCTTCACTAGAAACACTTTCCATACTACTTGTAAAGTCTTCTGGAATTTTAATCATAGCATAATATTCTTTATTATTTAAACCAGATTCAGCATTTTTTTCTGGGACAACACTGATTTTTAATTTTCCAGAGTCTTTAATACTATCAATTAACTCTTGTCCTTTATCTCCTTTATCTTCATTTACAATTGCAACAGGAACATTATCAATATTTCCTTCACCATATGGATTCCAATATGCTTTTAAATAAAAGAAACTATACATAAAAGGAATAATTAATACTGCAGCAATTACAACATATTTAAAATAATCTTTTTTCTTTGGTTCTTGTATTACTACCTTTTTCTTATTTGCCATATTATAAACCTCCCTAATTTAATAACCCATCTTTTAGTATAGAAGTGATTTCTTTTGTAACCTTTTCTTCATCAATTGGTGATTCATATTCAAACATAACAGAAAGAAATATTTTATAAATAATGAATGCTAGCAAATGAGCATCGCATTTTTTTATCGTTTTATTTTCTATTTCTTGTTCGATTTTTTCTTCTATATAATGTATAATATTTTCATCATATAATTTGATAAATCTTTGACATTCAAATGCGTTAATATTTTTTGCTTCTTTTGAAATATTAGAAATTAGAAGACTATTCTTTCGGAATAACAGAATATGATAAATATCAGAAGCAACTACTTCAATAAAAGGAGTTTTTTCATTCTGATTTTTTTCTAATTCCTTTTTTATTTTTTCTAATTCCTCATCTACAAAATATAAAAACATAGAATCTTTATCTTTGAAATAGCTATAAATTGTTTTTTTAGTAACTTTTGCTTCTCTTGCTATTTCATCCATAGAAACTTTTTTGTATCCAAATTTTGTAAATAAATCACGCGCAGTTTGAATAATCATTTCTTTTTTATTCATCCTATCACCTTCTACACAACTATACCGAATTGGTATACCAGTATAGTATATGACTGATTATGTTATTTGTCAACTATTTTCGACATCTTTTTGATAAAATTTTTTGAAATAAAAATTGTTTTATTATATAATAAAATTGGTGATAATATGATAACAGTAATAAAAAACGGAAATGTTATAACAATGGATGAAAAAAGAAAAAAAATGGAAAAGTTAGATATTGTAATCGAAAATGATTCTATCAAAGAATTATCCATAAATTATACAGGTGAATATGATGAAATCATTGATGCGACAAATAAGATAGTAATGCCTGGACTTATTAATTGTCACACTCATCTAGGAATGAGCATCTTTAGAGCAACTAACGATAATCTTAATCTAAATGACTGGTTAACTAAAAAAATATGGCCTATAGAAGATCACATGAAAGACCAAGAAACATATTATACAACTCTTTTATCTTGTCTAGAAATGATTAAAACCGGAACTACTTGTTTCAATGATATGTATTTTGCTTGCAACGGATCGTTAAAAGCCATCAAAGAAGCAAAAATAAGAGGTGTATTTTCTAGATGTCTAATGGATAATGACGAATATGGAGAACAGAGAATACAAGAATTTATCGGACTTTACAATGAAAATAAAAATAGTAAATTAATTAAGTTTGCTGTAGCACCACATGCTTTATATACTTGTAGTGAACAATATCTAAAGGGATGTAGTGATTTAGCATTAGAACTAAATATTCCTTTTCATATTCATTTTTGTGAAAATACAAGTGAAGTAGATGGTATTATTCAAAAATATCACTGTGACCCAGTCGAAGCTTTAGAAAAGATCGGAATTTTAAGAAATAAAACCATTTTAGCGCATGGAACATTCATTTCTGATAAGGGCTTGGAACTATTAAAAGGAAAAGATGTCTCAATAGCTCATAATCCTGTCAGCAATTTAAATTTAGGTTGTGGAATTGCTGATATTTCTAAATATAAGAACTATGTAAATTTATGTTTAGGAACAGATGGTCAAGGAAGTGGAAATAATTTAAATTTATTTTACCATATGTCCTTTGTTGATTTTTTACAAAAAGGAAAATATCAAGATCCAACAGTTTGGAATTCCTATGATACTTTAAAAATGGCAACCATAAATGGAGCAAAGGCTTTAGGTCTTGATAAAGAAATAGGAAGTATTGAAGTTGGTAAGAAAGCCGATATCATTATTTTAGATTTAAATAATACCGAAATATACCCTGGTGTTGACATTATTACAAACGTAGTTCACAATGTTGAATCTAATAATATTGATACAACAATTATTAATGGGGAAATATTAATGAAAAATCATGAATTATGTCTTTCAATTGATGAAACCAACTTAAAAAATAACATTAACAAAATTTTAAATGAATTAAATATGGAAAAAAGCTCATAATTGGGCTTTTTTTATTCTACAGTTACTGATTTTGCTAAATTTTTAGGTTTATCTATATCACAATTTCTTAATTTTGCTGTTTCATAAGCTATCTTTTGAAGAGGAATAATCGTAAGTAATGGCTGTAAAAATGGATTTGTTTTTGGAATCGTAATTTCATAATCACATGACGTTTCTATATTTTCTGTTTTTATAGCAATTAGTTTAGCACCTCTAGCTTTTGTTTCTTTCATATTACTAATTGTTTTAGCACTAATTTCTTCATCTGTTATAATTCCAATTACAGGGGTTCCATCTTCTATCAAAGAAATTGTTCCATGTTTTAATTCACCAGCTGGATAAGCTTCACTATGAATATATGAAATTTCTTTTAATTTTAATGACCCTTCCATTGCCATAGCATAATCTATTTTTCTACCTAAGAAATAAACATCATTGTGTTCATATATTTGATTAGCAATTATTTTATACTCATCCCTATTTAGTAAAGATTCTATTTGTTCTGGTAATTTTTTGATATCAGAAATAATAGATTTAGCTTCTTGTATTGCAATAGCATCTTTCTTTAATGCCATATTAAAAGCGATTAATGATAACATAGCTACTTGAGCAGAATATGCTTTCGTAGTAGCCACAGCTATTTCTGGACCAGCATTAGTATATAAAACGGTATTAGCCTCTCTTGCAATAGAAGAATCGACTACATTAACAATTGCTAAAGTATCACATTTATTTTCCTTAGCTATATTTAAAGCAGCTAAGGTATCTGCTGTTTCGCCAGATTGAGAAACTAAAATTACTAATGTATTTTGATTATTAAAATGTTTTTCATAACGATATTCACTAGCAACTTCTACATTAACAGGAACAATAGCATACTCTTCAATCAAATTTTTTCCGACCAATCCAGCATGATAAGCACTACCACATGCTACAATATCAATTTTTTCATATTTTGAAAAATCTGGAATTTTAGTAATAAAATAATCTAAATTATCTTGAACATATTGTTCACTAATACGTTTAAATACTTTTGGTTCTTCATACATCTCTTTTTCCATAAAATGGCTATAGCCATCTTTTTTAGCAGACAACGAATCTCCTTTAAACTCTTTAATTTCTTTTGAAACAATTTCACCCTTTTGATTATAAACAGTAATACCATCCTTTGATATTCTAGAAAATTCCTTATCTTCTAATACAATATATTGATTTGTCTCTTCTAAAATGGCTGGGACATCAGAAGCAATATAATATTCTTGATTACCTGTTCCAATAATTAATGGACTTTTGTTCTTAACAGCATAAAGATTTTCATCACCATTCACTAATATTCCTAAAGCATATGATCCTTCTAGTTTCTTTAAGCATTCTTCTATCGCATATTCTATATTTTTATGTTCATTGTAATAATAATCTAATAATGCACAAGCAACTTCTGTATCCGTATCAGATTGAAATTGATAACCTTTTTGAATTAAGTCTTTTCTTAATTGCTCATAATTTTCAATAATACCATTATGAACAATTGTAATCTGTCCAACATGATGAGGATGGCTATTTTTTTCGTTTGCTTCACCATGAGTAGCCCATCTAGTATGTCCAATTCCAAGTAAAGCCGATTCCTTCATTACCTTATCTCTTAATTTTTGAATTCTTCCAACTGATTTTACTATTTTTAATTCATCTTCATTAAAATAAGCAATTCCAGCAGAATCATATCCCCTATATTCCAAATTAGTTAAACCATTCAACAAAACATCTAAAGTTTTTTCTTTAGAACCAATGTATCCTACGATACCACACATATTTTTTTCCTTCTTTCCATCATAAAAAATATGCATGATATATTTTTTGTTACAATGTTGATTTTGCTTTTTTTAATATATCTGACGATTACACAACCGTAATAGCATCCGCCGAATCTTTCGATTGCTATTAACCTCGTCACCCTATTATGGGCCTGGCGCTATAATTTTTATACTACCTTTCTTTTAAAAATTATTTAATACATTATACTATATTTTATATAATAATGCAAAAAAATGGTAAACTTTTATTATCTGCCATTTTATTTATCTATGAAATCCAATTAACACAATTCCAACAATTGTTAATAAAATTCCTAAAATATTAATAGGAGCAATAGTTTCTTTAAATAGTAAAACTCCTCCAATAAACACTATACATTGACATATCCCTGTAGTAATCGGAACTATATAGGATAAATCAAAAGTAACCAATAGTTTCTGCCAAAGCAAAAAGCTAATCAAATACAATACAAAACCTAATAATGTCAAAAATCCTATCTTAAAAGTGATACCATTTTTAAAAGATAAAAGAAGAGTATCTCCTCCCGCTTTCATTACAAATAAAGCACCTGTAGTAAAAATGATATAAATTAGTGTAAGTATATATTTCATATTTCACCTCTTTTTATTCTTTAAAATTGAAAGTTCTTGAATTAATAAAGTAATTTTTTTCTGTTGACCAGATACAATAATTGTCAACATAATAGTAATCATTAAAAGAATGAAGATAAACATTGCAATTACCATATTAGACATTGTCACAAAACCAAGTAAATTTGAAAACCATATAAATAATCCCGGAAATATTCCTATGAATAAAATAATAAAACTTGATAAAATCCAAACTAATGAATATTTAACAGGCATTCTTCCTTTTTTTAAGACAATCAAAATTATCATAAACAACAAAATTGCTACAATTACTAATCCTAATCGAAGATTAATACTCATAATTAATACCTCCTAGTTCCTACTATTAAAATTGAAAATATAACATTAATCATATAATAAACAGTTTTCCATGAATGAATAGAAGATGTTCCTCCATCTCTTTCCTTCATTTCTACTGGAATTTCAGATAAGCGATATCCTCTCTTTAAAAGTTCAACAGTGGTAATTGGTTCGGGATATTCTTTCGGATAAGAATTTGAAAATTGTTTTATTATGTTCTTGTTACAAGCTCTAAATCCTGAAGTAGTATCATATACTTTTTTTCCTGTTACTAATTTAATAAAAGATGATACTATACGAATACCTACTCTCCTAGCAAAAGTAGATTGAAAGCCATCATTTGTTTTACCAACAAAGCGTGATCCAATTACAAAATCTGCTTTTTCCTCTAATAAAGGAGTAATAATTTTTTTTACATAGGATACATCATGTTGTCCATCACCGTCATATTGAATTGCAATGTCATAATTATTTTCATAAGCATATTTGTAACCTGTTTGAACAGCTCCACCAATTCCTAAATTATGAATCAAGTGGATTACAGGAATATTATTATCATCACAAATTTTCCCTGTTTGATCAGTAGATCCATCATTAATCACAATTACATCATAATTTTCTTTATTTTTTTTATTGTAATTAATTACTGTATTATAAGTCTTTAGAATATTGTCCTGTTCATTATAAGCAGGAATAATTAATAAAATCTTCTTTTTCATACTATCAATCTTTCTCTGTTTCTCTCACAATATAAATTGGTCTTTTTTTAGTTTCTAAATATGTTTTTGCTAAATATTGTCCAATAATTCCCATACATAATAACTGAATTCCACTAACAAATAGCAAAATACATACCATACTTGGCCATCCTCCAACAGGATCTCCAAATAATAAAGTTTTTACCACAATTACTAAAATAGCAATGAATGATACAAAGCAAATTATAAAACCTAAAACTGAAGCAAGTGACAATGGTGCAGTAGTAAAAGCCACAATTCCCTCAATAGCATACTTAAATAATTTCCAAAAAGACCATTTTGTTTCTCCAGCAACTCTTTCTATATTTTCATATTCCAACCATTTTGTCTTATAACCTACAAAACTGAATAAACCTTTTGAATAGCGATTATATTCTTGCAAAGTTAAAATAGAATTCACAACTTGTCTAGTCATAAGCCTATAGTCTCTAGCTCCGTCTACCATTTCTATTTTGGACATCTTATTAATGATTTTATAAAAACGCCTAGCAAAGAAACTTCGAATAGGTGGTTCCCCTTTTCTAGTTACTCTTCTTGTTCCTACTACATCATATCCTTGTTCAATTAAATCACACATTTGTGGTAAAAGGGAAGGAGGATCTTGTAAATCAGCATCCATCAATGTTACATAATCGCCTGTACTATTTTCCAAACCAGCATACATCGCTGCTTCTTTTCCAAAATTTCTTGAAAAAGATAAATAACGAACTCTCTGATCTTCTTTTGACAATGTTTTCAAAATACTTAATGTATGATCTATAGAACCGTCATCAACAAATAAAAATTCAAAATGAAATGATTTCATTTGATCGGCTACTTTGGTAATTTCCTCATAGAAGTAAGGAATTGATTCTTGTTCATTATAGCATGATACAATAACACTAATTTTCTTCTTTTTCATAAATTCACCTACATTATTTTTCTACAAATATTTTTCTCGTAATAAAATTATAAACCATCACAATGGCCGTTGCTCCTATTTTAGAAATCATGTAATAAATATGAAAAATATTTCCCACATATATAATCAATTCATTAATACCAAGCCCAATTGTACTTAGAACCATAAAAACAATAATATCTTTTGTAGTTTGTTTTTTACTGACATCAAAAACCCATTTAATGCTTAATATATAATTAAATATTACAGATACAATAAATGAAATAGCTGCGGAGATTAAAGCTGGTATTCCACAAAACTCAGTTAATAAAAATAAAATTCCATAGTCAATTAAAAAAGCAATTCCTCCGACTACTCCAAATTTTAAGATCTGTTTTGTAAGTTTTTTCATATTCAACACCTCTAACTATCTTAAGTATAACAAAATTATAGGGTTAAAACAATAATTGTTGTTTTAAAAAATGTTTTTTGATATAATCCCAATAGGTGATAATATGAAGTATACAAAATATTTTGGTGCTATTATCTTAGCACTACTATCAACACATGGAATAACCCAAATCTGTAATTTAGAAAATAATAAATTTTTTATCAGCTTTTTATTTATTCCAATTTTTCTTTTCTTTTATATTTTTATAAAGAAAAATTATCTAAAAATATTTAAAAATAAAAGAACGAATATTTTTGGATTAATCATTTCAATATTAATATCTTATACATTAGTATTAGGTTATAATCTAACAATATATGATGTTTCTTACATTCAAAAAATTAAGACACATTTCATTATGATTGAATTACTGCCTATTATATTTTCTGTTACTAATTATTTTTTATATTATCAAAATAAAATTGTAAAAACCATTACAAATTGGAACATTCCAACATTAAATCAATTTTTATTTAAAAAATCTTGTTTTATAAAATGTTTTCTATGTATCATAATTGCTTGGATTCCTATCTTTTTAGCTTTTTATCCAGGGATATTTAGTTATGACTCTTCCGTACAACTAAATGAATTTTTAAACAATCAATTATCCAATAACAATCCTATTATTCATACATTAATCGTGGGTTGGTTTATAAAATTAGGAAATATTTTATTTCACTCTTATTCAATAGGAGTTGTATTATATACAACATTTCAAATGATTATTACAGCGCTAGTTTTTTCTTACATTGTTTCTTATTTAAATAAACGTGGTGCATCATTTTCTTTAAAATTGATTAGTTTATTATTATTTATGTTTTTACCAACACATAGTATATTAGCAATTACAACAACTAAGGATGTATTTTTCTCACTTTGTGTCACATTACTATTTATCAAATTAGTAGATATGATAAGAGATCCAGAAAAATTCTTCCATTCTATTTTCAATATTATTATTGTTATTTTATTATCGCTTTCAACATTTATTTTTAGACATAACGGTTATTACGCCTTTCTTGTATTAGCAATATTTATGTTAATTGGGCTTAGAAAATATTGGAAGCAAGTACTTGTCATTATATTAATCACAATAGGTTCTTACAAATTCTACCTAATTCAAGTAAATAGAATTTTAAATATTACTCCAGATAAATTCCCAGGAGCATTATTATGTGTACCTCTTCAACAAATTGGACGAGTATACAATAATGCGAATGACTTAACTTCTAACGAAATAGATTTATTAAAAAATTTAGAAACAGAAGAAGAAGCTTTCAAAAATTATAAATCACACAAATCAGATGATTTAAGTTGGCGTATTAATCCTAATGTTATTTACAACAATTTAGAAGATTATGCTAAATTATATGTAAAACTTGGATTAAGACACCCTATAGAATATGTAGACTCTTTTTTAGCAAATACTATGGGATATTGGTATATAGGAGATACTCTTCCAGATAAAGAAACATATAGAACTTATATAGAAGTTAGAAGTGTAGATGATTTCCACAATACTAATGACCAAATTAAATTTGAAAGTAAAATTAAACCAATATTTAATTTATATTATGACTTAACAGAAAAAGCAACATTTCAATATATCCCATTTTTATCACTAATTATGAGTGTAGGATTTCAAGTAATGCTTTTAATTGTTCTTACTTTTGTAATATTATTTAACAAAGAATATAGCAAATTAATTCCAACTTCGCTAATTTTAGGAATACTTGCTACTGTTTTACTTGGACCTGTTGCTATTTTAAGATATGTTTATTATATATTTACTATTATGCCAATTATGATTTACTTAGTATTTTCAAAAAATAAAGACACTAATTAGTGCCTTTATTTTTTTTATAATAATATATGAATAAAATCCAAGATAAGATACTGATAATACATGACAATCTTTCTATTTTAGTTCCTTTATACCAAACTACAATTCGATCTTCCTTTACATCATTGATATAAACACGAATCCATGTGTTATATCCATAATTTAAAGAATAATAATTATTATGATTAATTGATTTAGCGCGGTATCCATAATAATAAATTAATGGAACATCAATATAAGTATCTGTGCCTGTATTATTTTCAAATTGAATATAATATTTATCTTTCTTTTTAGAAAGATGAAATGTTATATCACCATTGTTAGTTTTTAATTCTCTTTTATCTGTAGCAATTAATGACCAATCTGTTTTAGAAGGTAAATATTCACCAGAAGCAATTGAAAAATCATTATAATTTTTCAAATATTCAACATTCTTATTTCCATAATATGTTTTTAATGAATCATATCCTAATATTTGATTTATCACGCATATTAATATAACATAAAGTAAAATAATAACCACGCTTATATTAAAATGATTAGAAGATTGAAATGATTCGTAAAAAATAATTGCTGCTGAAATAGATAAAAAAGCAGAAGAAACAAATAACAATCGCCAAGTAAATTGAATCGATCCTAAAACCTTAGAGAGTTCATTCCAAGGTAAGAAATCGGAACAAGCAAGCAATGCTGCTAAACCTACAATCATACAAAAATCACTAAATTGTAATAAAGGAGTTTTCTTTTTCAATTGTGTTCTTTTATAGATTGCATATAAATAAATAAACCCTACACCACCAGGTATAAAATGAGACTTAAAGTTAAATATTCCTGAAAATAATCTTAAAAATGGCATAGTATAAACAGCACTTTCTTTTTGGGTTGTAATCAATAGATTGCTTCTGAAATATTGTTCTAACAATGGAAAAATAAAGAAAGCTCCTAAAAGTAGTCCCAGTATTCCTGAAAAAATTAGATATTGAAATCTTTTTGGTTCATTAATAAAATTGTTCAATTTAAAAATACAAATCAAAACAATAATGATAAACATAAATACTGTAGAAATTAAATGACAATTTACTAATCCTACAAATCCTAATGAAAATATATAAAACTTTTTATAATCACCAAATATTATTTCATATAAACCCAAAATAATAATTGGTATAAAAATAAATGATAAAATCTCACCTACAGCAGCTCTCACCATAACATCACAAATTCTATAAGAGCAAAAAACAAATAAAAGAGAAGCTATTGCTGCAATAGAATTGGATTTAGAAATCCTTTTCACACAAAAGTACATACTATAGGTTGTCAATAAGGTACATAGTACTAAAAATATTTTATAACATACTATGACATTAATTCCTAGACTATTTAAAAAAGCCGGAAAATATAAAAATAAGTTTGAGTAAAATAAACCATTCGCATATCCATAGCCATAAAAACCATCATGAATCAACGCTTTTAAATCACCATTTTTTAAGCAATTACTGATAGCACTAATTCTAGATAAATGATACTCTAAATCATGTCCCTTTATAATTCCACTTTTTAATAAGAATAAACAAGATATAAGAGATAATAAGCTAATAAAAATAATAGTATTTCTATTATTTTTAAAAATTTTATTGAATTGTTTTGAAAAAAAAGTTTCAATGATTTCTATATTGTTCTTTTTATTCTTTTTCATCTTTGTTTTCCTCTATTATATTTAAGTATAATTCATAAAGTTGTTTATTCTTTTTAACAATAACTTGTAATATAATTCCTGTAATCCATAATAATAAAGCAATAACAAAGAAAATACAAGAAACTATTAAACTAGGAAATTTAGGAACTAAACCAATTTTAAAATACTCATGTAATACTGGAATACCAAGCAATAAAGAAATTAATAAAGTAATGATTGCGAAAATGTTAAAAAATAAGGATGGTTTATATTCTTTAAATAAAGTAGCAATTGTTTTCAAAACTTTTAAGCCATCACTATAAGTATTTAATTTTGAAACACTACCTTCTGGTCGATCTCTATATGTTACTGGAATCTCTACTAATTTGAAATTTTTATCGACTGCATGGATAGTCATTTCTGTTTCAATTTCGAATCCTTTTGAAAGGACAGGGAATCCTTTTACAAATTCATAACTGAACGCTCTATATCCTGTCATAATATCTTTTACATTATTTGTAAATAGTTTATTAATTGACCATCTAACTAACTTATTTCCAAAATTATGAAATGGACGTTTATTTTCTGTAAAATATGTACTAGATAAACGATCACCTATTACCATATCAGCTTTTCCAGACAATACTAAATCACACATTTCTCTAGCATTTTCTGCTGGATAGGTATCATCACCATCAATCATCAAGTAACAATCAGCATCGATTTGACGAAACATAGAACGAATAACATTTCCTTTTCCTTGTCTATATTCATATTTTACAATTGCTCCAGCTTTTTTAGCAATTTCATCAGTGCCATCTATAGAGTTATTGTCATAAACATAAATGTCTGCCTCAGGCAAAGCTTTTTTATAATCTTTTATTACCTTTTCAACTGTTAAAGACTCATTGTAACAAGGTATTAAAACCGCAATTTTTTTCTTTTTCATATAAATTCTCTCCTACTTCCTGACTTCATTATACTATAAATTTATTTTAAAAGAAACAAAAATATAGAAAAAGGAGATATTTCAATATCCCCTAATCAGTTTCTACATTTAAAGACATCATCCAATTTCCTATTATTTTCTGATTGTTAGCATCTAAAGAAACAATTTTCAATGTATCATAATTTTCAACATTGTATTTTAATGAATGCATACTACCATTTTTATCAATCATCAAATTATCTAAAGCTTCCTCTTTTCCATCCTTTATTCCAATTATAGAAACAGGGAAGTCTTCTATATAAGTGTGATTTGTATCTTTTGCTAACCCAAGGAATAAACTGATATTACTTTTTTTAGAAACATCGTATTCTTTTTCAGATTCAAAAATTTCATAATTATTCTGTTTAGAATTATCTCTTAACCCCACTTCAAAAACATAAACAAAGTGAGAAGGATCACCTGAGATTGTAGATGTAAATACTTTCTCTACCTTTATAATTTTATATTTTGTTTTATTTATATTTACTATAAAGTTATTGAAATCTAAAGAATCTATTAAAGTATAAATATGACTAGCTTTTTGTAACTTTTCATTGAGCAAGTCACGGGTATAACTGTTATCCGCACTAGCAACAACATTGATAATTGGTATTTCATCATTTATAAACTGAGCAAGTCCAGCATTATAATAAAATATTGCCCATACAGAATCTTTTTCAAATTGTATTGTTGTTTCATTACCTTTGGAAAATAAATTTTTTAAATTATAATTATAATCTTTAACTTTATTGTTATAGTAGTTATTATAAATCCAATCTTGATTTTTATACATATAATTTGTTCCAACATAACTAAAATGATAAAACATTAATGGTAACATAATACCTATTAAAAAATACCTTTTACTTCTAACAATATCATAAATAAATATATAAGTACTAATACTACCAAGAATTAATACAACTAAACCATATCTCGAATATCCTAATTGAAATTTTGACCATACTAAATAGAATAATACTGTTGTAGTAAAAAACAATAAACGATTTTTATCAAATTTCTGCTTTTTTAATAATTTATATGAGTAATACAAACCATAAATAATAGCTATAATATACCCATATCCCCAAATTGGTTCTACAATATTGATATCGTCACAACGAGCTGAATCAAATAAAATGATAAGAGGCCATATAAATACTTCTCTAATTCTAGAAGGACCAAATCTAGTATCTAACCAATTTCTATTTCTAAAATATTCAGATTTAAAAATTGTATTATAAAATGGAAATACAGGATTACCAGTCTGTAAGTAAGTATATACAAGGTATAAAACAAATGGTAAAAATAATGAAAAAAGTGTAATTAGTATATTCTTTAAATTAATACATTTTAAAATATTTCTATTTTTTAAAACATAAATCATAAATAATAATACTAATAAAACAGCATTCGATATTTTAACAACAAAAGTAAATCCAAAAAGCAAACCAAAATAAGCAAATAAAATTGTATTATTTTCTTTTTCATCTAATGGACAAAATAATACTAATCGTGTAATTTCTAACAATAAAACTACCGAAATTAAATCAACATAATAGCTATCTACAATATCAATTAAAGATAAGCTTGTTGCAATTAAAGTAGACACAACTACTCTAAAAATAGAATGACTATGAGGAATTAATTTTTTAATCATTTCTTTCACTTGTACATAAATAATGATAATTAACAAATAATTTAAAATTACTCCCAAACGATATCCTAAAAAGAATCGAAAAAGATAAAACATTCTATCTGGAAACGCATAACTATAAGAATTTAAGTTTTTTCCAGCAAAGAAATCAAAATTTATTTTGTCACCAAATGGATTCTGTTGTAAATACAAATGATAATTAAATGTATCAAAACTTCTATCAGGAAAAACAATTGTTAGTATAGCTATTACAAGCAAAAATATAAAAAATATAATATCTGCTTTTTCAAAATTGTTCACTATTTTAATTTTATGTTTCAAACAATATCCAAGGCAACATAGAATAAGGCCAGATATAACAAGATAAATTAAGTAATGATTTCCCAAAAAATAAGTAAAATAGTCAATTATTAATGTTAATAACATAATACTAACAAAACAATACATCCATATATTGATATTTAACATTTTATTTTTCATTAAGATTCCACACATTCTTTAAAAATTTATATCGTTTATTAATCTCTTTCTTTTGATTACTATTTAATTTAAATTCTTGATCTAAAGCTTTATGAATCTTAACAATTTCATCAAAATGTGCTTGTTTTTTTGTAACAGATGTTACATTATTTCCATGAACTCTATAATAATTAATCGCCTTATTACAAAAAGCAATTTTACCATTTTTCATAATATTTGTATAAAATAACCAATCACCTGCTTGTTTATATTTACCAGATTCCTTAAAATATTCTTTATAATCTCCATTTTTAAATAATACAGATGATACATTAGCAATAGTACAATTTAAATAAGCATAATTTTGAATTTCTTCTATTCCAGATGTCACAAAATTATGATCCCAATGTCCTGTTTTTAATATATCAATTTCTGGTTTTATTGTTCGCATAATGATAAATCCATCTTTATCAATAAAAGCTGTGTCTACATATGATAGAACTATATCATTGTGACGTTTCATTGGTTTTATCGCATTTGCTAAGAAATCACGTTCACAATAATCATCTGCTTCAGCAATCCAGACATAGTCACCTGTAGCAACTTGAAAGCCTTTTTCCCATTGTTTAAAAGCTGAACCACTATTTGTATCATTATATAACTTTTGAATATTGATATATTTTTTCAATTTAGAAACTATTTTATCAATTAATTGTCTACTGTTATCTTTTGAACAATCATCTAAGATGATTAACTCTTCTATCTTTGTAGTCTGCGCTAATATACTATAGATTCTTTGATATAAAAACTTTTCATAATTATAATTTGGAACAACTACAGAGATCTTTGTTTTACTATTTTTTAAACTATTTTGTTTTTTTGCCATCTCTATTAAATCGTCCATTGTAATATTATCTTTAATTACGGACTTTTTAATTTCACTATTATACCAATGATAAAAAGAAATCATGCAATTTACCAAGGCATAGTGACCTTCACAAGTAAATTTCATAAATAATCGATAATATATCTTATGTTTTTTACCTTGACATGCAAGGAAAGTCCACCATAAAGAATTTTTTCTAAGATCATATTTTTTACTGAATTGATGAAATTTTTTCAAAAATTGTTTTCTTACTTTTGAATTTTCCTCTTTCGGAACAACATAAATTAAGAACATAATAACTTGATTATAAATGATAGCATCCCAATATTTTTGATTTTTTTTGTTTCTTGGAATTCTTTCTTCTAATATATTCAATGCTTTAAAAATATCTAACCTAGTATCACTTAATGTTGCATTTTGGACAGATGATTTTCTTTGAATATAGTTATAATAAGTATCTGTATTATAAGAGATTTTTGAAGAAGAAATTAAAATTGCTAAAACAGTAGAAACATCTTCATTCATAATTCCTTCAGCAAATGGATATTTTAATAACTGTTCTTTTTTAAAAATTTTATTACAAGGACTAGCTGCTAAACCATTATTAATAAAACTATATTTATCTCCTGTTTTTGTACAAGCAACACTTCTTGTATCCGTTCCATCAACATTATCAAAACGTACAAAAATATCACAAACAACAACATCGGATTTTTCTTTCTTTATTTGTTTCATCATAGAATCATAAAAATTTGATTCCACATAGTCATCACTATCAATAAAAGAGATATAGTCATAAGAAGCAATTTTTAGAGCACTATTTCTAGAATATCCAGCTCCACGATTTTTATCATTTTGAATTCCAACAACATTATCATATTTTTTTTGATATTTTTTTATTATTTTCCATGTATCATCAGTAGAACAATCATCAACCAAAATAATCTCTAAATTTTTATAATTTTGAGTTAAAATGGAATCTAAGCAATTCTCTAAGTATTTTTCCACATTATAACATGGTATGATTACAGATACGCCATTTTTCATATATTCACATCCTCATCTTTATTTAACATTTCTTTTTCTAATAATTTTAAAGATTTTAGTATCTCTTTATTTCTAAAAATTAAAGAGTCATATTTTTTATTTTTAAATACTTTAGCAACTGATTGTCCTTCTTTATGGTAAATTTCCAATCTAGGACTATATAAAGTAACTAAATGATTTTGTTTCGCTCTTAAATACAAAAACTCTTCTTCATGAAATAAAAAAGTATTTGGATAAAAAACAGAATCAAATTGTTTATAATATTTCTTTGAAAAAATCAGTGCACATCCATGAAGAGCAACATTTATTTGTTCTTCTACTCCATTTGTTGAAGTGTCTTTTTTCCTAAAAATTTTCTTAAATGATATATAAACATTTAATAAATTTCGCAACAATTTATTTTGGTATATTTGTAACAACCTTTCTGTGTAATGAATTCTTTCTTGAACTTCATCAATTGTAGAATAAGCATAAAATGGATTACAGGATTCAGAAGATTCTGGTAATATTTTAGGTCCTAACATATCAAAATGATATTGATCATATAACTCATAAATTATATCTATAAATTCAGATTGTTCTATCACTGTATCACTATTAATTACACATAAAAAATCAGGTTGATATTTTTTTATAGCATATTCACATCCGGCATTATTTCCTTTCGCAAAACCAACATTTTCAGTTAACAATACTAAATCTTTTGTATATTTTTTGATTTCTTTTTCCTGAACAGAATCTAAACTATTATTATCTACTACTATAATTGATATTTTTTTATTAGTTTTAATTTTTTGAATAGAATGAATACACTCAATAGTATCATCAAAAGATTTATAATTTAAAATAATAAAACTTATCATAAATATTGTATCTTACCTTTCTAATAAATTTATAAATTGAAATACTTGTAAAAAAATTTATACCTCCTCGGCAAAACCTTTTTCTAATTTTCTAAAAATTTTAAATCCTAACAATAATAAAAGAATAGAAATTATAAATATAATACCTAGCGCTAAACAATCTGGCATTTGTTTATAATAAAAGATATCACGATATCCATTAATAATAGTTGTCATAGGATTCAAATAAAGAAATTGACGAAATTGTTTTGGAAATAAATCAGCTGAATATAATACCGGTGTTGCATAAAATAACATTGTTACAAAAAAATTAATAATGTATTCTGCATCTCTAATATAAACGTTAATAGCACTTGTAATCATAATAATAGCCAATGTTAATAAGTATTGAATAATAGCTATTACTGGTAAAAATAAAATATATTTACTAAAACCAATTCCACTAAATAATAAAAACATTAAAATAATTGGAGTTGAAATCAAAAAGTTAACCAAACCACTTGTCGCTGTAGAAATCGGTAATATTTCTCTTGGAAAATATACTTTTTTTATAATACCGGCATTTGCTAAAATACAAAATGTACCTTGGGAAATAACTGTAGTAAACCAATTCCATGGCAATATTGCAATTACAATAAATGTAACATAATTATCTTGGCTTCCTTTTAAAATAAATGGAAATACAATTGCGTAAACCAAGGCTGTCAACAAGGGATTAATAAAAGACCATAATACACCTAAAAAAGATCCTTTATATTTACCTCTAATATCCTTTTTCACATTAGTTTTCAAAAATTCTCGATATTGATAAAGTTCCTTTAACATAAATTAACCACACACTTTCAAATATTCGTCAACAATTTTTTCTGGATTACCATCCATACGAATTTCACCATTATATATCCAGACTGCTCTTGTACATAATTCTTTTACTTGATACAAATTATGAGTGACAATAATAATTGTCTTATTACTTTCTTTTAATTCCTTTAATTTCGCAAAGCATTTATCTTGAAAATGTTGATCACCAACTGCTAATATTTCATCAATTAATAAAATATCTGCATCTACATTAATAGCTATAGAAAATGCCAAACGCATGTATTGACCAGAAGAATAAGTACGTATTGGGTTATCAATAAATTCTTCAAGTTCAGAAAAACTTATAATATCATCCATTCTACTTTCAATTTCATCCTTAGTTAATCCAAATATAGAGGCATTAAAATAAATATTTTCTCTTCCTGTAAAATCCGGATGGAATCCTGCGCCTAACTCTAATAAAGAAGTTAATTTTCCATTTGTTTTAATACTTCCTTTTGTAGGATAAATGATTTTTGTCATCAATTTTAACAAAGTAGATTTACCGCTTCCATTTGTTCCGATCAAAGCTACAGTTTCTCCTTTATTAATATTTAAATTAATATTTTTTAAAACACTCCTAATTTCTTTATTATTTTTATTCCAAAACACTAATCTTTCTTTCAAAGTACTTGGTTTATCAGAATATATTTTAAAGTTTTTAGTCATATCTTTTACTTCGATAGCATATTTATTTTTTCTCATAATACCTCCAAGACACATATATTATGACAACATTATAGCATATTTTTTAGCAAAAAAAAATAAAGAGGCATTATCTCTTTATTTTTATAGTTTTTTTAAAATTTTTTTAGCATTTATTTTCGCACTAAATCCTTGAAATATTGTTTTAATGATCCTAGTAATATTGCTAATAACAGGAAATGAGATATGGTTTTTTCTTAATACGGAATCTGCTTCTTTTAAATTTCTAAAATAACCTTTTAAACCATTTGTACTAACTCCACCAGAGCGCATTTTTACTAAATAGTCATCTATATAGTATAATTTAAAATTATTTTTTAACATCCTTAACATAAAATCATAATCTGCTGCAATTTTATAATTTAAATCAAAATATCCAACTGATTCATATACCTCTTTTTTTAAGTATAAAGTTGGGTGAGGTGGATGCCATCCTAAAACTTTTGACTGTTTGTGAGCAATGAAATTTCTAACGGGCATTTGTAGAGTCTCATCTAAAAATACTAAATTCGAATATACACCATCAACATCGTTGTTTTTAAAAGCAGTAACAATCTTATCAAAAACTGATGAATTTGTTAAAACATCATCCGAATTCAATATTCCGATAATATCTCCTTTTGCTAATTTTATTCCTTTATTCATAGCATCATATATTCCTTTATCTGGTTCACTAATAAATTTTAATCTTCCGGCAAATTTTTGCTCATATTTCTTTACAATATCAATTGTATGATCTTTTGACTTTCCATCTATAACAATATACTCATAATTTTCGTAATTTTGTTGAAGAACCGATTTTAAAGTATCCTCAACCGTTTTTTCAGAATTATAGCATACTGTAATCAAAGAAATTTTCACTTACTTTTCCTCCTTACTCCAGCAATATATAAAATTAATAATGTCATTTTATTTGTAATTTTTAATAAGAACAATTCAAACCAATTTGCATGATTGTAATATTTTTGAAAATAAATCTGACTTTTTTTTAATTCTTTATATTTTTTGATATGATTAATATTTTTATCAATTGTAACAGAATGATTGTGAAAAACTTCAACCTGTGTATTAATCAAGACTTTTTTATTAATTTTTTGAATTTTTTTTGCTATAACATTTTCTTCATAATACAAAAAGATATTTTCATCAAAATAATCGCATTGTTTTAAAATGAAAGAATTGATTACAAAAAAACATCCAGAAACAGCTTCCACCTCCATAACATTATTTTTATAGCATTCATCTTTATAAAATAATAATTTAGGTCTCAAAAAGCGATGAATATATATCAAATTTAACAAACTATCTTGAATAGGAGAAGGAATCTTCCAGCCTCTATTATAACCTTCATGTTCTTTAATAATTGGTGCGACAATAGCTGTATCTTTATCAAAGGTTTGAATTAATTTTTGCAAGTCTTCTTCACCATAAATAATAACATCTGGATTACTAATAAACACGTAAGACTCACCAAATTTAGAGTTTATGTATTTACATCCAAAATTAATACCTGATCCATATCCTTTATTTTGAGAGTTTTTAATTACTATTAATTTTTTACTTTTGAAATTAGATAACTTTTTGAATGAATCATCCGTTGAGTTGTTATCAACAACTATGATTTTATCCAGTATTTTATAGTCCTTAACATTATCTAATATTTTTTCTGTAGTTTGATAATCATTGTAATTAATGATTAAAAAGATATTTTTCATAAATTTTTCTACCTCGTTATCATTATATCAAAAAATAAATAGGTAATCTAGTCATTTATCCTAATATAATTTTAGCTCCGTAATATACAATAAAAAAAATCTTGACTTTCAAGATTTTATAATCTAAATGGTCGGGAAAACAGGATTTGAACCTGCAACCCCTTGGTCCCAAACCAAGTGCTCTACCAAGTTGAGCCATTTCCCGATATGGTGCGCTCGAAGGGATTCGAACCCCTGACCTTTTGGTTCGTAGCCAAACACTCTATCCAGCTGAGCTACGAGCGCATGCTACACAATACTATATAAATACATACTGGAATAATATAATATTGAAACTATAGCAATATATATCATAACACAGTGGTAACACATAAATGGTGGCTCCGAGTGGAATCGAACCACCGACACAAGGATTTTCAGTCCTTTGCTCTACCGACTGAGCTACAGAGCCAAATAATGGCGGTCCCGACGAGAATCGAACTCGCGATCTTTTGCGTGACAGGCAAACGTGATAACCGCTACACCACGGGACCAAAATGGTTGCGGAAGATGGATTTGAACCAACGACCTCTGGGTTATGAGCCCAGCGAGCTACCAAACTGCTCCATTCCGCGATATCAAATATAAAATAACAATGGCGGAGAAAGAGGGATTTGAACCCCCGCGCCGGTTGCCCGACCTACCGGTTTTCAAGACCGGACCCTTCAGCCACTTGGGTATTTCTCCATATGGTGCCTAAGGCCGGACTTGAACCGGCACGGGATTTGACTCCCGCAGGATTTTAAGTCCTGTGCGTCTACCAATTTCGCCACTCAGGCATATCAACCATAAGTCGTAATTCATACCAAACGACTACTAAATTATATAATATATTTTTTTGTTTGGCAATACCTTTTTTACATTTTATTCAAAAAAATGTATTATATGCTTAATTTTGAAAAAGAAAAAAGAAATCTAATGATTTCTTAATAATCAAATGGTGTCCCGTGGCGAACTCGAATCGCCGACCCTTTGATTAAAAGTCAAATGCTCTACCTACTGAGCTAACGGGACATATGATATAAATAAATGGTTGCCTCGGCTAGATTCGAACTAGCGAAATGCCACAGTCAAAGTGTGGTGCCTTACCGCTTGGCTACGAGGCAATTTAACACATTAATGGTGGAGGGAGATGGATTTGAACCATCGAACCCGAAGGAACAGATTTACAGTCTGCCGCGTTTGACCACTTCGCTACCCCTCCATAATGGTGCCGGAAATAGGACTTGAACCCACAACCTACTGATTACAAGTCAGTTGCTCTACCAATTGAGCTATTCCGGCAAAATGGTGGGCGATATAGGACTCGAACCTATGACCCCCTGCTTGTAAGGCAGGTGCTCTAACCAACTGAGCTAATCGCCCGTCACACTTGACCTATTAAATATATCATTAATATTCGTGTTTGTCAACACAATTCATAATTTTTTTAGATTTTAATGATTTATGAATCCAAATTGGTAATTGTTTTTTTAAAGTTTCAAAGCCATGTTTTGTTTCAACAATTTTAACAAAATGATTTTTTTTATACTTTTGATGATTGTATACATCTTTTATACTTAATTTCATTTTCTCACTTTGATTATCTATATCTAAAATAACTACTTTAATTGGATCATTAATTTTGGCAAAATCACTAGGACTATTTACAAATTTAGAAGATATTTCTGAAATATGAACTAATCCACTATATTGTTCATCAATTTTAACAAAGATACCATAAGATGTAATTCCTGTAACAACGCCATCTACTATATTCCCTTTTTTATAATCCACTAACTATGCCACCTCTATGTGAATTATATCATATCTTCCATCAAATATAAAGTATTTACTTTCTACATTAGTTACTATATAATATGAAGTATCAGAATTAAGAAGAGGCTTTAGTCTTATTTAAGAACCAAATGTTCAAGGAGGAAACTAAAACCACTCTATCTCTACTGACATTATATTATAGATTTTGAAATCTACAAAATAATGAGTTTATAGATATCTCTTAACAAAAATCTAAATATTAAAAAGTAGTTAAAAAATATCTTAACTACATTATACGAGGAGGAAATTATGAGTAATGAACAAAAAATTATAGATGTAATTGATCAATTAAGACCATTTCTAATTAATGATGGTGGAAATATTGAGTTTGTAAAATATGAAGATAAAAAAGTATACATAAAAATGATGGGAGCATGTGCTGATTGTCTTATGATTGACGCTACACTAAAAGATGGAATTGAAATGGCAATTAAAGATGAAGTGCCAGAAGTTACCGAAGTAATCAATATCAAAGATGAAAATAAAATTAATTAATTTCTCGTAGCCACTCAACAAATGGTAAATAATTTTTATCAAAATAATAGTTATATATATCCTTAACAAATTTTTCGTAATTATCAGCTAGTTCAATAATATGATTTAACTGTTTATTATCAAAATCTGAAATATTTGTTGTAATAATATCCTCAAACATGTCAAAATATTCGGATGGGTACAACAATCTGACAAAAAAAAGTTGAATTTCGTTGACTGATAAGTTGAAATTTTGTAAATAGTAATGGGTCATTCTTTCCAATTCTATCACTTCAGATAGAGTTTTTTTTTGAAACAATTGACTTTTAATATACTCACACAAATCCCTAATTTTATAATCTACAATAAAATTCAAAGGACTATACAAATCATATAAAGTGGTAGAATATTTTACACGTCTATGTGATAAAAATAACTTTTCATCCTTTAAATTAATTTCATTTAATAATTGAATAGCAGTTTCTACAAATGCTGAAAAATAATTAAAACTATTTCTTAGAACAGGATGATTTATTCCAAATTGACTAATTTGATATTCAAGATAATCTAACTTTGTAATCCAAAGTTTTTTCCAATCCGAATGATTCAAAGAATTATATTTCATATTAATTTGACTGAATAAAAAAATATCATCTATTGTTATATTTTTATTTAAACCTTTGTAAGAACAAATTAGTATATACTGTTTTCCATCTAATGATGTAATAGCTTCTTGGTTTTTATTTAAAATAATTTGATTACAATATATTCCTCTTTGTAACAATTGATTGCTAAATTCATATAGCATATTAATAACACTAGGACTACTATAATTTGAAGAAAAGACATATTCATATCCATTTTCTTCAAACATGTATTTATCATCCACATGGTGAATATTATCAACTTTAATATTATAGTAATACTCAAGACAATTCTTCATATATTCACCCCTACAATATTTTATGGAAATATTGTATATTTTATGAAAAAAGAGCTAAACTAGCTCTCATTTTAAATATTACCAAATTTATCTTTATACTGTTGCAATTGTTCTAATAAATCATCTAATACCAATTCAACAGCTTCTCTTTCTTTTTTTTCAGCCAAATACAATTCCTTATAATCAGAATTAGATAGCTCTACCTCATGCTCTGATTCATCAACTGGATTTGAAGCAGATTCTTCAATTTGTTCTGTTTCATCTAAATTTGTATTCTCATTAATCTCCACAGAGTTTGTTACTAAATCGTGATTTTCTATTGTTGCTGGTTCTGTTGATGTTGAATTATCTGGTTCATTGTTATCAGATTCTATCACACCATCTGCTAAAATTGGATCAAAAGCTCCTTGTTTTAACAACGTTTCATCAATAGATTCTAAATTATTTTCAGAAGGTATTTCAGTCACTTGAGGACTACTTCCTGGTTCAATAGGTATTTCAGTCGTTTGAGGAACACTTTCTGATTCAACAGGTATTTCATTTAAATTACCATCAGCAGCAGAATTTTCTGATACAATTTGATCATTAATATTACTAAAATCATAATGATTGCTTAATATTTTTGCTAATTTTTGATCAAGTTTAAATGATCTAGGATTTGCAACCTTAATTCCTTGAATACCACTATAGTCCAAATCTACCAATAATTTTTTCTTATTACTTTTAATTTCTTTTAAAACTTTTTTTACAATTCCCTGCATAGAAGCCCATTCTTTATCATCTCTTATATTATAAACTACAGGAAATCCAAGTTCTTCCATTACTTTTACTAAATATAACTTTAAATAACCTTTTTCATCCACTTCGTTCATTGTATAAATCAAATAACAATCGTTTTTATATTTAAAATAGCGAACAATATCCACAGACATTTTAGTATTATCTTCATTAGTAATTGTAAAATTTTTCACAATATCAACCCCTTTTATTATTTATTTATCAAAATAATTGATTTTCATTTTTTCTTTTATTCTTTTCATATTTTGCTTTGCAACGTTTTGTGCTCTTTCAGTACCTATTCTTAAACTTTCATCTACAATTTCAGGATGTTCTTCATAATATTTTCTCTTTTCCTGAATTGGTTTTAAAAATTCCATAATTTTCATGCTTAACTCTTTTTTACAAGCCACGCATCCTCTCTCACCTTTTTTACATTCAGAACAAACAGTTTGGGCATTTTCATTAAATATTTTTTGATAATAATAAACCATACAAATATCTGGATTAGCAGGATCATCTTTCTTTATTTTAGAAGGATCTGTTATTGCATTCATTACTTTTTTCATAACAGTTTCTTCATCATCTGCAAGATATATTGCATTTCCTAGACTTTTCCCCATCTTTTCATTACCATCTAATCCCTTTAATCTCGTAACATTGCCAAGTAGTTGCTCAGGTTCTTCTAAAATATCACCATATACATGATTAAATTTTCGAACAATCTCTCTACATTGTTCTAGTAAAGGTAATTGATCTTCACCAACAGGAATTAAAGTGCCATTAAAAACAGTAATATCAGCAGCTTGACTAACAGGATATCCAACAAAACCATAGGTAACGCTCTCACCATCGTTTCCAAACAATTGCTTTTTTTGAGCAATCTCATTTTTTACAGTAGGATTTCTATATAGTCTAGCCATAGTAACAAAATTTGAATAAAAAATTGTTAATTCAGCAATTTCTGGAATCATGGATTGAATAAAAACTGTAGCTTTATTTGGATCAATACCAACAGATAAAAAATCTATCATAACTTCTCTAACATTTAATCTAACTTTTTCAGGGTTATTAAAATTATCTGTTAGAGCTTGGACATCCGCGATTTCAAAATAAGAATCATATTTTTCTTGTAATTCTACCCAATTTTTAAGGGCTCCAAAATAATGTCCTAAATGAAGTCTCCCAGTAGGACGAACACCTGTAAGTATTACCTTTTTCATATTATCACCACTATTCATCATTTTCATTTGATTGAGCAATTTTTCTTTTTTCATTCATCATATATTCAGAAATATTTGTTTCAATTTCTGGCAATGCATTACGATCAATATTAGAAAATGTAACAAATTCTTTTACCGTATCAATATATATTTTACCCCAAATAATACCCATATTAACTTTCAAATCATTAAACATATCTGGTGTTATTGTGGTAAAAAAATAGCCAAACAAAACTCTTTTTGAGCCAACCATAATTCTTTTATTTGTAAGTACAACAGCATAAGTTGTAATAATATCTAAAGGGTTATCATTTTTCTGTGCAGCAAAGGTATATAATATTTCTTCACCCGGATTTAAATGTTTTTCAATAACTTTGGCATGACTTTTTAATCTCCATGCTATCGTCATAGGGTATTTCTTTTTAAAATCTAATAATTGTTGATATACTGTCTTTTCCATCTTTTCACTCCCACAATGTTTATTCTATATAATAATACACATACATTATATATGTTTTAAGAATTAATGTCAAAAATATAGTATGTAATTTTTAAATATCTTATGTATTCTAATATATAGAAATCTAATAAATTATAAAAAAAGAAGTTATATTTAAATATCAATAACTTCTTTAATTCATATATTGTCCACAAAAATGCACTAAATTTTATATACAATTAACTTTTTTGTCCACATACCAAAATTTACGTGGACAAAATGTAGACAAATGGATATTTTGACTACTTTTTTACGTGGACAAAATAATCGTTTAGTCTTATTTTATAAGCTATTTACCACAACAGTTTTTATATTTTTTCCCTGAGCCACATGGTAATAATTTAAAACAACTAAGTATTTTTTTCCTTTTAAATTGGTATTTTTTATTTTAAATTAATAATTTTTTGTCCAATTATTGCAAGTTTTTATTCAACAACTTATCTAATAACTTATCTAAAAAATATAATTTATCATTATAAAGTTTTTCTTGATTCTTCTGATATATCTATTTGAGAAGGATCTACTGTAAATCCCTTTCTAGAAAAATATCTTATCCTTTCGGCATTTTTATATTGTTCTAATAATTCACCTGGAATAATTTCTTCATATGTTCCAGTAAAAGCTAACCTTTCAAATTCTTCTTCACCATATAATTCTTTCAACGTTCTACAGATACTAACATTATTTAAATAATATAGTGCTGGTAAATGAATTAATCCATACTTTTTTGCAAAGTCTAATGCATGCATTTCAACAAGCCCTTCGTTAAGTATAGAGCCACCACTTGTTAATCTAGATTCCTTACCATAGTTAAAATGTTCTTCCTTAGTAACATTAATAACTAAATGCATTGTTTCATGTATCATAGAAGATAACATTCTCGTTGCATTAGTTATACTTTCATCAGCTGATACTTCTTCTTGTTTACTTTCGGCATCAGGTGTAAAACAAATCATATCGTGATATTTAAATGCACCAACATCACCATTTATTCTTTCTCCAAAGTTTTCTGCATATATTTGCGCTTCACCTCTATCAAAAATCTTTATACCATTACCATTTGCTACATTAAGTAACTTAGAAACTAATTGTTCATCGGTTATTCCATATTCCTGTATCATTAATGGAATATAAGTCTGAGCAAACATTTTTGATACAGCAATATAGAAATCTTTATTGGAAGAATATTGTCCTCTAATTGACTTCAATTGTTCAAATGTTTCTCTCATTTTATTTAAATAATACGAATCAGTAGCAATAATCTGTTCTGATTCTGGGTTCCCATATAATTCTACAAATTGTGGAATATATTCTTTTTTTTCTTCATCCTTTGATAATGTGATTTTATTGATACTACTTATTAGTGATTCATATCCCATACTTTATCACTCCTATAATAATAATAACATATTTGCTTGATTTTGAGGTTCATTTAGTCAAAAAAACTTATCTAAAACTTATCTAAAAGCCTTTTTTGATGTAAAATTACCTAAAAATCGTAAGTAGCAAAAAGCTCACAATCCCTTTATTTATAAGACTTTGTGAGTTTATTTTCCGCAACACATTTTATACTTGCGTCCACTGCCACATGTTCATCCTTTTTCAGTATATATGATACTATGAAGTATGTATAGTATTATAGTTTTTTCAAGGTTTAAAAGGTCTGAACAGTATTGGTATAAATGTTACATATAGTATTATTTTTACCATACATTTTTTAGTCTGTGAGCACAAAATGTGCACATTGTTCCCATCACATATTCAAAAATGCATAACATCATATATGATATTACTAATTATTTCAAATTTTTTCAACGTTATGTGTTTTATCTATTTTTTTATCTAATTTTTTGTAATTTGATTTAAAATTTAATAAAGTTTCCATTGCACTTATAACTGCTGAGGATTCAAATATATCTCTCCTATAATACCCAGTTGTTAGGTATCCAGTTATTCCATTATCTTTTTTATTACTACTATTACCAAGAATACATTCAATAACTTTATTCAAAGATTTTCCATCTTTAACATAATTAAACATTCTTTCAGTAATTTGAAGACCACTTGATTTTCCTATAAATTCATTACCATTTTGGTCTAATATTGATGCATAAGTAACAATAAAATATGTATTATCTATCTGTTCATATCCACCCTCAATACTAATTAATAAATCAAATGAAATATCATTTTCCATGCAATAATTATATAAACCATGATTTCTATTTTTTGCACCTATTAAAGTTTCATCATTAATAGGTTTAGAACTTACTAAAGAATTAACATTAACAGGGACAATAGAAATATCATCAAATCCTAATTCATTCATTGCAATTAAAATTGACCTTTGTTTAGAAACATTCATAGAGCCTAAAACTATTTTCATATTTTCACCATCCTATTTTTTTATAAAACAAACTATTTACTACAACGTTGTTTATGATTCTTACCAAATTCAAAGATTACTTTTTTCCAGTACATATAACACTATGAAGCATAGATAGTATTACATATTTTTCATTTATGAGCACAAAATGTGCACAAATGGCGTTATGTGCACAATTTTTTGCCTTTTTTTGACTATTGAAAAACTCACAAACTTTTATAAAACAAGCTATTTACCACAACATTGTTTGTATTTTTTTCCCGAACCACAAGGACATGGTTCATTTCTACCAATCTTATTAACTACTTTAGGAGTAGCCTTTTTAACTTTATTATTATCATTTACGGCTTCCCCTTTAATTACTTGCTTTCTTTCAACATTTTGTCTAATTTCAGATTTAATCAAATACATGGTAATATCTTTATCAATAGTATTAAGCATGTCATCATAAAGTTCAAATCCTTCTGAAGTATAAGCTCTCAAAGGATCTACTTGTGCGTAACTTCTTAAATGAATACCTTCTCTAAGATTTGACATTGTGTTAATATGGTCCATCCAATGAGTATCAATTACTCTAAGAACAATTGCTTTTTCAAATTCTTTTGTAATTTCTTCTGGAATTTCAGAAAGTTTTTGCTCATATTCTTCTATTACTTTAGAATACAAAAGTTCTGTTACTTCTTCAATAGATTTGTTCTTTAATTCTTCTACAGATAAATCCTTTTTTAATAAATGTTCATTTGAAAATTCTAATATTTCAGACAAATCATTATCTGTTAAATATCCTTCCGGCATAATATGACTACTTACTAAATCACTAATATAATTATGGAATGTATCTAATACAGAATCATGTATAGAATCAGAATCTAATATTTCATTTCTTCTTTCATAGATATATTCTCTTTGTTGATTAATTACATCATCATATTGAAGTAAATTTTTACGAATGTCAAAGTTATTACCTTCTACACGTTTTTGAGCAGCTTCAATAGAATTTGATAGCATTTTGTTACGGATTGAAACGTCATCACTGAACCCAATACGAGCAAGCATATCTTTTGCACGTTCTGTACCAAAACGTACCATTAAATCATCTTCAAATGAAACACAGAATTGTGACATTCCAGGATCACCTTGACGTCCTGAACGGCCACGTAATTGGTTATCAATTCTCCTTGATTCATGACGTTCTGTTCCTAAAACACATAATCCACCTAATTCTTTTACTTCATCAGTAAGTTTAATATCAGTTCCACGTCCAGCCATATTAGTAGCAATTGTAACAGCTCCCTTTTCACCAGCTTTTGCTATAATTTCTGCTTCACGAGCATTGTTTTTAGCATTTAAAACCTCATGAGGAATATGTGCTTTTTTTAACATTGAACTAATTAATTCACTAGTCTCAACTGCAATAGTACCGACCAATACTGGTTGACCCATATTATGTCTTTCTTTAATTTCATTTACAATAGCTTTATATTTTCCTTCTTTGGTAGCAAACAATAAATCTCCATAATCTTGTCTAGCAACAGGTCTATTAGTAGGAATTGTAATAACATACATATTATAAATTTCTCTAAATTCCTCTTCTTCTGTTTTGGCAGTACCTGTCATACCAGATAATTTATTATACATTCTAAATAAATTTTGAAAAGTAATTGTAGCTAAAGTTTTGGTTTCTTGTTGAATAGTTACACCTTCTTTAGCTTCAATTGCTTGATGTAACCCGTCAGAATAATTTCGTCCTGCCATTAAACGACCAGTAAATGGATCTACAATAATGATTTTATCATCACTTACAACATAATCCATATCACGCTTCATAGCATAATTTGCTTTTAAAGCTTGATTAATATAATGAACTAAATTTGTATTGTTTAAATCATATAAATTTTCTACTTTAAAACAAGTTTCTGCTTCTTTAATACCCTTTTCATCTAAAGTAACAGCCTTTGTTTTTTCGTCATATATATATCCATCATTTTCTTTTAGTTTTTTTGCAAAACGATCAGCATCAATATATAAATTAGCAGATTCAATTCTACCACCTGAAATAATTAATGGGGTTCTTGCTTCATCAATTAATACAGAATCAACTTCATCAATAATAACAAAATTTAATGGGCGTTGAACTCTATTTTCAGCTCTTACAACCATGTTATCTCTTAAATAGTCAAATCCTAATTCATTATTTGTTGTATACATAATATCTGAATTATAAGCTTCTTGTTTTTCTTTTGGTGTACTTTCTCGAAAATTAATTCCAACTGTCAATCCTAGGAAACGATAAATATTTCCCATCCAATTAGCATCTCTTTCTGCCAAATACTCATTAACTGTAATAATATGAACACCTTTACCTGTTAAGGCATTTAAGTAAGCTGGCATTGTAGACGTTAATGTTTTTCCTTCACCTGTCTTCATTTCGGCAATATTTCCACCATGAATCGCAAGTCCACCTAAAATTTGAACATAGTAAGGTTTCTCTCCTATAACACGGAAAGCAGCTTCTCTTGCTACCGCAAAAGCTTCCACCTTAATATCTTCTAAATCTTCACCATTAGTCAAACGATCTTTAAACTCTTGAGTTTTGTTTTTTAATTCTTCATCAGTTAACTTTTCAATTACGGGTTCTAATTCCATAATTTGATCAGCGACTTTTTTGAACTTTTCTAATTCTTTATATTCATAATCAAAAAATTTCTTAAAAAATTTCATTTGTATCATTCCTTTTCTATATAACATTTTATCAAAAATTTAGCAAAAATAATAGTATTTCTATAATGTTATTAAAAAAAGGACTATCTAAAGTCCTTATTCATATCAATAATTCCGTAGTTTCCGTCTTTTCTTCGATACAATACAGCATTACTATTTGTATCTGCATCTTCGAATACGAAGAATTCATGTCCTAGCATATTCATTTGGAGAATTGCTTCTTCTTCACTCATAGGTTTCAAATCAATTGTTTTTCTTTTTACAATAGTGTTTTCTTGTTGTTCTTCTTCTGTAACTTCAAAATCAATAAATTCAATTATATTTTCTTTTGTCTCTCTCTTTTTCAATCTTGTCTTATTTTTTCGGATTTGTCTTTCTAATTTATCCGTTACAAGATCAATAGCAGCATATAAATCTTTATTAGATTCCTCTGATCTTAAAGTAGTTTTCTTTATAGGAATCGTAACTTCTACCTTTTGATCAATACCCTGAGTCTTAATAAGAACATTTACGTTAATATTCTCCTTATCTTCAAAATATCTTTCTAGTTTATTTAGTTTTGTCTCGATGTAATTTCTTATTGCGTCAGTAACTTCTAATTTACTGCCTCTAATATTATATTTCATAACATCAATCCTTTCTAGTTTTATTATAGCATTGATTCTAACAAACTAGCAAATTATCAACTAAATTTCACAAAAAAAACTACTAAACAAGAGTAGTTTTAAGCTCCACTACATTTTTAGCTTGAAGCCCTTTGTCTGTTCTAACAAGTTCAAATTCTACATATTGTCCTTCTACTAATGTCTTGTATCCTTCAGACAAAATTGAAGAATAATGAACAAATATGTCTTCATGGTCGTTATATTCAATAAATCCAAATCCCTTTTCATTATTAAACCATTTAACTTTACCTCTCACTGAACAATCTCCCTTCTAATATTAGTTATTACTACATTATTTTTATACTTGCTGTCATATTAAACTTCTTAGCTAGGTACTACTGTTAGCAAGCAAATTTATTGTAACAAAGAAATAAAATATTTTTTCAAATCTAACATAAAATGTAATTTAAAGTGTATGAATGGTAATTTTCTTAACTATTTTTTACCAAATTACCATTTAATGCACGTTTTAAATACCAATTAATTCAAAACACAAATTTCGACATTTTTTAAAGCTATAATCAAATTAGTTGTGAGGGATAAATATGAAAAAGAGATTTCTAGATTATAGTTTAAAGTTAATTACTAGTAATAATCCTAATTTATCAAATGAAAAAAAAGATGAGTTACGTTATGGATTAGAAGGATTTTATTTAACAATCACAAAAGCAATATTTATTTTTTCTTTAGCATATCTCTTAGGAATATTTAAAGAAACGTTAATTATGTTAATCTTTTTTAATATTTTAAGAACAACAGGATTTGGATTACATGCGAAAAAAAGTTGGATGTGTTGGGTTTCATCAACAATATTATTTATTTTTCTTCCATTTATATCAAGATATATAGTCTTTCCACTATATTTGAAGTATATATTAGGTTGTATAAGTATTATTTTAATAGCCTTATATGCTCCAGCAGATACTATAAAACATCCTCTTATTAATAAAAATAAAAGAATAGTATTAAAAATGTTATCCATTACCTTTTGTACCTTGTTAGTTATATTATCTATAATAATTAAAAATGAAACGATAGATTCTTTAATAATTTTTGGAATTTATGTAGAAATATCATTAATAATCCCAATAACTTATAAATTATTTCATCTAAGTTATAACAACTATAAAAATTATATTCTTAAAAACAATTTGAGTTAAACAGAAATGTTTAATATAAAGGGGTAGGAAGGAGTGATTTTATGTTAAGTTTATTTTCAAACTTATTAGAAGCTATTGGTAACATTGGTTCAAGTTTTGGTTCAAATGCTTGTTTTGCATTTTTCATTGATGAACCAGAATGTCCAAAATCATTAATTAAATAATCAACAAAAAATAAGAGTTGTAAAGCTCTTATTTTTTAATATATAATTTTTGAACATAGTAAATTCCATTCATTTCTCTTCTTTGAGCTAAATTATTATTTTTTGAAAGAATATCTTTCACCAATGAAAGACCATATCCATGACCATATCCCTTGGTTGTATAGCCTTCTATGTCTACTTCATCAAAATTTATTTTACTTTTATAATTATTAGATAGACTAAATACTATATAACTATCTTCTAAATAAAATTCTAAAATAATATACTTTTCAGGCAATTCATTTACAGCTTGAATAGCATTATCTAAATATACTCCTACAATTTTGCTAATATCCTCAAGATATTTATTAAGATTTTCATTATTATTTAATTCTTGAAGCTGTGGTGAAATATCCACAAAAATGGTTACATTATTTTTTAACATTTCTTGTATTTTATAATATATCAATCCTTTTAATCCGCCTTGAGGAACATATTTTAACTTACCTAACCAACTTCGATCTTCAGAACGAATTTCACTATTTAACTGTTTATCGATATATTCAATTGCTTTTTTATTTCTAGAATTTATTAAATTTTTAATAACAATTAATTGGTTATTATGTTCATGTTGATTCTTACTTTTTTCCTCAATCTCATCTTCATAAACCTTGACATAACTTAACAGTTGATCATATTCTATCGCAATTTTATTATTTTGTGCTTTTTCACTAAAAAAACCAATTATAAATATAAAAATACCAATACAAAAGAGATTTGTTAATAACAATATTGATATTGGTAAAAACTTTGTAAAATTATTATATAAAATAAATATAGCAATTGTTAGAGCGAAACTAACAAATATAACCAAATTACAAAATTCATTTTCTCCATACCAAAATAATACACTATTTGATATTTTCTCAAAAATTTTTGTTCTTGATAAAAAATAAGCAAAAAGAAAAATAAATATGTTTAAAATAAAATAATTAAATGGTATTTCATTAAATTTTTCAATATTTATACCAACAATAAATAAAATAACACCACATAACATTTCAGATAATAAAACTAAAACAAATATACTAAATAATCCTAGTATTGTTTTAACCAAACTTTCTTTATAATTAATCCATAAAGATATGAAAATGTATATATGAATCGCGTAAGGCCTTAAATATTCAAAATTAAAAATTGACAAAAAATAATAAATAAAGCCTATTAGCAGTGCCATCAATAAAATTGCTTTAGTTATTTCAAATTTTTTATTACAAATTAATCTACAAAATATAAAGTGATACAATAAAAAACATAAAGAGCCACTTATAAACCAACTAATTACAAGCATAACAATCCTCTTTTTCTATTATCTTTTAATATATAATTTTTGAACAAAATATATTCCATTCATTTCTCTTTTTTGACTTAAATTATTATTTTTAGACAAAATATCTTTTACTAATGATAGGCCATACCCTTTTCCGACACCTTTTGTTGTATATCCTTCATTGTCTATTTTTTTCATATCAATGATACCATTATAAGTATTTGATAAACTAAAAACAATATAAGCATCTTCTAGATAAAATTCTATAACAATCATTTTTTCATCCATATTTTTAACTGATTCAATAGCATTATCTAAATATACGCCTATCACTTTACTAATATCTTCCAAATTAGAGTTAAATTTTTTATTATCTATCTTAGACAACTGAGGTGAAATATCTACAAAAATTTTAACTTTGTTTTTTATCATTTCTTGTAATTTGTAGTATATTAACCCTTTTAAACCACCTTGGGGAACATTTTTTAATTTATTCAACCAGTTCATATCCACATTAGAATTATCTCTAGTATTTAACAGATTATCTATGTAATTAATCGCTTTCTTATTTTTAGGATTTATTAACCCTCTAATTAAAACTAGTTGATTTTTATACTCGTGCTGATTTTTACTTTTTTGTTCAATTTCATCTTCATAAACTTTAACATATTTTAATAATTGATCATATTCATTAGACATACGATCATTTTGTGCTTTCTCCTTAAAGAAACCAATTATGAAAATAAAAATTCCAATAAAAAATAAATTAGTAAATAAAAGTAGAGATTTTGGTAATAATCTTGTAAAATTATTATATAAAACAAAAATAGCAATTGTTAAAACTAATCCAACTAATAAAATTAAACTTTTTAATTCATTTTCATTATACCAAATGACAATATTATTAAATATTTTTTTTATAATTTTTATATTTGAAAGAAATAATACAAATATAAAAATTATTATATTTGATAACGTATAAAACAAAACATTTTTATTTAAACTAAATAAATCAATCTTAAATACATAAATAGCAATTAGTCCATAAATCATTTCGGAAATCAATACCAATATAAATATACTGAATAATCCTAGAATTGTTTTAGTTATATTTTTTTTATAAATAAACTGTAAAGAAAATAAAATATAAATATGAATAATATAAGGCCTGAAATAAAAATAACCAAATTTTGATAAAATATAATATATACAACCAATAATAATTGACAGTAATAACGTTTTTCTATTAAATTTAAAAACATTTTTGCATACTAATTTACAAAATAAATAATTATATAACAAAAAGCATAAAACACCACACAAAAACCAACTAACTGTTAACATACTTCCTTAATCCTTTCTTTTTATCTCTAGATAAAAGATTAATAACTTCTCCATTATCAAAGAAAATTGAACTATTTTTCCAATCTACTTTTCTAATTTTTTCAGTATTAACTAAACAACTCCTATGACATAGATAAAATCTATCATCTAAATTTTCAATCATATAATTAAGTGTCTTATTAACTGCGATTTCAGTATAAGTAGTTTTTATAATACACTTTCGATCTACTGTATCCTTTTCTATATATAGAATATCATTTAAATGAATAATATAAGAAATTCCATCTACATCAAATTTAATAGCTTTTTTACTATTAATTAAAGAAATAGCCTTTTTTATCGTTAAAACAAAATTATTCTCAAAATTATCATACTTAGATATAAAATCTAACAGCATAATCTGTGCTTTCAAAGCTTGATACCCAAGTTCATTATGAGAAGTTACAAATATAATAATACTATCCCAATCATCTTTTCTAATCTTTCTCGCTATATCAATTCCTGATATGCTATCTTTGATTTCAATATCTAATATATATATTTTTGATTTTTTCTCATTTATTTTATTTTCAAAAGATTTATCAAATTTTGAAAAGGTAGTGATTGTATAATCATCATCATTATTAATCAAAGTTTTATCAATAATCTTACTAATACTGCTTCTAAATAATTTCTCATCATCACATATTACAAATTCCACTTTCTTCTCTCCCCAGTTTACTCTAAGTAAATTAAACACATAATAACATATAAAAATTTAAAAATCAATGAGTACTACTGAAACACCTCATTATTTATACGCTCCATAATTCGTTTATCTTTAAAATTTAAAACATAATTATTAATTTTATTTTTATTCAATAACTTTGCTATTTTCCTATAGCTACCTATAATCTCGTGATAATCATCATATGATAACTGAGCCTTATACCTGACAACTTCAATTAAAAGCCTCTCTAAATCATATATTAATATATTAAATCCATGATAAGTAATTTTACTAATACCTATGTTATATAAACTAGTTGTCATAAATATTTGTTTAACATTATCATCATTAATTTTTCTATCTTTTTGTTTTGTAGCAATATAATAAGGATTTTTATCATTTTTTAAAAATCCATAACAATGGCACGCTGTTGTTAAAGTAAATACGGCATTTGGATGTTTATGGGCAATATAATCTAGATAATCAAATTCCTTTGTTGTCGAATAGACACCTTTTTTTACCATGTAAAGTTCACAATTATTTACTTTTTTCTTTATTTGATAATCGCTTAAACCTTTTTTTGTCAAATCCGTATATAAGTAAATCATATCTACCACCTTTTCAAATTATACTTTTATTTTTACTTAAAATCAATAAATTACCTACAAATAGTTAAATTTCCAACTTATAACTTTTCTTTTTTAAAATAATCTTACGAATCCAGTCAACTGGGATAACTGTAAACGAAAGAAAAATAATAATTTGTAATTCTGTAAATGTTAGACCTGCTGTTCTAAATAAACTACCCCCATAGTAAATTAGCAATAATTGAACGATTAAAATAAAAGTAACAATGGCTAAAAACATTTTATTTTTTAAAATATTAGCCAATAAATTGATTCTAGTAGTTCTAGCATTAAAACAATTAAATATTCCTATGAAAATAAATAGCCCAAAAAAAGCTGTCATAAAATATTTGTCAGCAACATCTGTTCGAAAGAATTGCTTAAAAAAAGGAACTTTTAAAAATAAAACACAAAGTAATGAAGAATAAAAACCTGTAAATAAAATTTCGCTTAACATATAGCGATTCATAATAGAATCATTTTTTGTTTTTGGTTTCTCATCCATATATTCTAATAAAGGAGGTTCAAAAGAGAAAGCTAATCCTGCCAAAGTATCCATTACCATATTAATCCATAACATTTGAATTACCGTAATAGGAGTATTAACACCAATGAAAGGACCTATAATGGATAAACTAATTGCACAAATATTGACAGTAAGTTGAAAAATAATAAATTTACGAATACTTTTAAATATAGTTCTACCAAATAAAACTGCCTTTGCTATAGATAAAAAATTATCATCCATAATAACAATATCACTTGCTTCTTTTGCAACTTCTGTTCCACTTCCCATGGCAAAACCTACATCAGATTTTTTTAAAGCTGGTGAATCATTAACCCCATCACCTGTCATACCGACAATTAGTCCTTCTTCTTGCGCTAATCTTACCAAACGACTTTTATCAAATGGTAAAGCTCTTGCTACTACTTTTAAATTTAATAATTTAGATTTTACTTCATCATCAGACATATTGTTTAACTCATCGCTAGTTAAAATAATAGAATCTTGATCTAATAATCCTACTTCATTTGCTATAGAAACTGCCGTATCTTTATTATCTCCTGTAATCATTACAGTATTAATATGGGCTTTTTTAACTAGTTCGATACCTAATTTTGCTTCAGGACGAATATCATCTTTAATTAAAACTAATCCTACAAAAACTAATTCATTTATGTCATCTTGGATTGCCATAGCAATAATACGAATTCCTTGTTTTGTTTTATCCTTAATATAACGAGTTATTTTCTCTTTATTATAAAAACTTCTTTTTTCTCCCATCTCATTCAAATATTTTGTACATTTAGGAATAATTTTCTCGGGTGCTCCTTTTAAATAAGTGATCTTTCTATCTTTTTGAATTGTTGTTAACATATATTTATTTTTACTATCAAAAGGAACTGTTTTTAACACTTGTACAGAAGAAATTGGTGTCTTTATAAATCCCAAAATAGCACGATCTGTACTATTTCCCCCAATAATTTTATCTTCAGAATAACAACTAGCATTATTATACACCATGGAATCTTTAATTGTTGAATAAACTTTACCTTTAATATCGGATTCCTTTTGATACGTTTTAAAATCACCTGTCATGATACCAATTACTTCAAGTTTACCTTTTGTAAGAGTTCCTGTTTTATCCGTAAACAAAATATTTAAATTTCCAGCTGTTTCAATTCCCACTAATTTACGAACTAAAACATTGTTTTTTAACATTTTTTTCATATTAGATGATAATACTAAAGTAATCATCATTGGTAATCCTTCAGGCACAGCAACTACAATTACTGTAACGCATAATGTAAGAGCATATAAAATATGACCAAACATTAAAGGAAAATTATGCAACATTTCTGATATTTTAGAAATTTCAAAATTATTTTGAATCACAACAACTGAAAACAAATAGGCAAAAGCAACTAAAAAAGCTCCAAGATAACCAATTTTGCTAATAAATTCAGCTAATTCACGAAGTCTAATTTTTAATGGACTATCTGGACTTTTTTCACTTAATTCACTAGCTAATTTTCCATATACAGTATCTACACCAACTTTTGTGACTAGCATTTTTCCTTGTTTAGAATAAATCACACTTCCTCTTAATATTTTTTTATCACCTTGAACAGTTTTTTCTTTTTCTTTTGTTTCTCCTGTTAAAGAAGATTCATCAACAGAAACATTTCCACTAACCAATATTCCGTCTGCTGGTACCTTATCCCCTGTTTCCAACATAACAATATCTCCAACTACAACTTCTGAAACATTAATTTCCACTTTTTTACGATTTCTTAAAACACGACATTTTATTTTAGAAGCTTCTTCTTGGAGTTTTATAAAGGCTTTTTCACTACCATATTCTGATATAGTAGATACAAAAGAAGCGATAAAAATAGCTATTACAATTCCAACCGTTTCATACCAATCAAAATCTTTAATTAAAAAAATTGTTTTGATGCCTAAAGCAATTAATAAAATACGAATAATAGGATCTCCCAAAGATTCTAAAAAAAGTTTAAAGAAACTATTTGTTTTATTATTTGTTAACTCATTTGTTCCATATTTTTCACGATTTTCTAATACTTCTTTTTCAGTTAAACCAATATCACTATTTGTTAACATATATATTCCTCCTCTAATGAATATTATTTAGCAATAATAATTCATAGAAGAAAATAAATACGACATTATTGTACAAAAAAAGCATGCTTAGCATGCATCATCACAGACAATATCAAATACTTTATTAAAATAATCAGAATATATTTTCTTTAATTCATTATGTTGATCATCCGTAAGACTAACATAAGGATCTTCTTGAGAATCAACTGTAGAACTATGTAAACCAATAATTTCACCATTTTTAACAAAAACTACAGTTGGAAAATATAATCTTTTAATAGTATCATCATTTAATCCATCATAAACTGGTAATTGATCATACATAAGTTTTACTAATTCTTCATATTCTTTTGTACCTGCTTCATCAGTTACAATATTACCTTGATCATCCAAATGTTTCTTGTCACGAATACTAAGAGCATTAAAATAATAAATCTTATTAATATTTAATTCTTTAGCAGCTTCTAAAAGTACAGGAACAGCATTACGACACCAAGGGCATTCTGGGAATCCAAAATAAATAACTCCTGTACCATTTTTTAACAAATTAGCAATTTCTTCATAGGATGCATATTGAATTGGATTTTTAACACTAATTTCAACATCCATATATTTCTTATTATTTGAATTTATTTGTCCATTTAATAATTCATATTCTTTTTTAAATTTCATAGCATCTGGTAATAATTTATTATTAAACATAGCTGTAGTACCTAAAATTACAACTAAAGCAGCTAATACAACTGTAATTATTATTTTCTTTTTCATATTTACCTCTAATCTATATTTGAAATTTCTCTAAAATTATCAGGAAATCCTATCTTATTTAAAATAACATTCAATGGAACTGTATCAACTTTTCCATCTAAAACATCAATTTCATATCCAATTTGATACAAAACATCTTCAAATTCTTCCTTTGTAAGCATTTCTTTCATAATTATAATTAAAGCAAAAAGATCATTCTTACCATATTTATATTCATCTTTTTCTTTTTCTATTTCTAATATTGTATGATAACGGCAATCAGGAATAACTTTTTGAGTACGATGATCATATAACATATCTTCATGAGCACATAAATTTCTAAAATTTGAAAGTAGTTGGAGATATGTCATTAATGTTTCTGGATTTAATTTATAAACTTTAGCAATATCAATTTGATCTTCTATTTTCAAAATACCGTATAATTCTGAGATAATTCCAAATGACAATACTTTAACTAAAATCCATAATGGAATATATCCATAATTACTAATATAATGTGAAGTAGCGGCATGTTGCTTTCCATTCACTCTAATTTGTCTTTTCACTTTATTCAATACATCATAAACCTGTCTAACTTTAATACTATCTTGATTAAAATTTTTAGGATCTAAATATTCTTTTTCTTTAAATCCATACTTTCTGGATAAATAATAGCTCATAATGGATTTCATATTATTTTCAATAATTAAGATATATTTAAACATGATATTTCTAATATTTCGATCAAAAACAAATGTACCATATAGTTCATCAAATGTGGTTCCTACGATAAACTCATTATCAATCCCCGTTCGTTGGAACAAATGTCTATACCCATTTAAAAAGAAATAATTCTCTCGAAATAAAATAGATCGAGCCTTATCAATATCATCAATAATTAATCCTCTATTTTTTAAAATTTCTATTTGTTCATCTAGAGTTTTAAATGTCTTTTTCCCCATAATTGAAACCTCCAGCATACAAGATAATTATATCATATAATTAATAGAAAAAAAACAGCAAAATTATGCTGAAAAGTATTTTAAAAGACCACTTGTAATAGATGTTACTATTCTATTTTGATAAGAGTCTTGTTTTAATAAATAACGATCATTAGAATTACTTAAAAAACCAACTTCTAGTAAAACACCTGGTCGTTCTATTCTTCTTTGTAAATAAAGTTCATCTACTTTTTTATAATTACGTGTACTTTTTAAATCTTTTTTAAATTGTTCTTGAAATATTTTAGCTATTTCTTCATTTTTTTCATTTGTATCGTCATAAAAAACTTGAGCTCCTCGCCATGTACTACTATCTTCAGCATTTAAATGAATTGATAAAAATATGTCGCAGTCAGATTTATTAATTGCATTTCCTCTTCTAGATAAATCGCTTCGTTTTCGATTAATCGTATTATTAGCAGATAAATCATAATCATCATATCTAGTTAAATAGACAATAGCCCCCATACTAGTTAATTTATTTTCCAGTTTTTTACTAATTTCTAAATTAATATCTTTTTCTTTTATTCCATTATACATAGCGCCCGGATCCAATCCTCCGTGGCCAGGATCAATATAAATAACTTTTCCAAACAAAGGCAAACTATTATTATTTGCATTTATATAATTAATACTTCCAAGTGTTAGAATAAACAAAAATAAAACATATATTTTATATTTTAGCATGATACCACCTAATTAAATATATGTTTTAATATTGAAAATATTTAAATTTTTGTTATGATGGGCAACATAAGCCTCCTTCAGAGTCACATACTACGCAACCATCTTGATTCGTTTCACTTTCTTTATCTTTTGTTGGACAGCATAAGCCTCCCTCAGAGTCACATACTACGCAGCCATCTTGATTCGTTTCACTTTCTTTATCTTTTGTTGGACAGCATAAGCCTCCTTCAGAGTCACATACTACGCAACCATCTTGACTCGTTTCACTTTCTTTATCTTTTGTTGGACAACATAAGCCTCCTTCAGAGTCACATACTACACAGCCATCTTGGTTCGTTTCACTTTTTTTATTAATTTCATCATTAGTTTTATTTTGATTATTATTACTATTACTTTTTTTGTAATTAATTTGATAATATCCCAATGAAACTATTATTATTACAATTATTAATACTCCAAATATTATTACATGTTTCTTTTTCATATTACTCCTCCCATATTTAATATTACCTCTACTTCAATCTTTCTGTCAAGTAATACAAATTTATTATCAAAAGCAAATTATTATACATATATATTTTACATTACTCATGAATTTTCTTCATAATTAAATTTAAATCAGATATCGTAACATTAGAAGTCCCTTCATCTCCAGATATACTTGTAATTACCTGCAAAACTGTAACTTCCTCAAAGCGAAAAACAAATGATTGTGAAAAATTCATTTGACTAGTTGTGTCCATAGGTAGACTAAATGTTAAATCTTTCAAAGCTGATCCATTACTTGTTTGTAAATAAAAAGTTGCACCGTGTGTAGCATCCGTATCTTTAACAAATCCAGAAAATGTTATTTCATAAATTCCAGGTTGTACCTCTATATCAGTATCATTCAAAATAGAAAAATATTTTGATGGGTTTGGAATAATCCATGAATCTTGTAAGGATACAGTTTCTGATGTATCTGAATCACTGAAACTTGTAAAAAATACTCCTTCATTTGATGAAGCAACTATAGGTCCTGCAGGTCCTATATCGCCTTGTGGTCCTGCGGGACCTATATCACCTTTTGGTCCAGTTGGTCCAATATCCCCTTTCTCACCTGTTAATCCAATAGGTCCCTGAGGTCCTGTAGGACCCATTTCACCTCGAGGGCCAACGCCAGAATTGCCAAATCCTAAACATATAAGCTTATTTCTCAGCTTCATATTTTCTACCAATTCTTGATATTTTTTTGAAGACACAAAAACACCTCCTTAATAATAATATATGGAAGATTATTTTTAATGTCTAAACTTATTACTTAATAAGGTAATTACTTTTCCTCATATTTTTTATATAATTCGAATAATAATTTATCATATTTTTCTAAGTATTGATTTAATAATTTTTTTGATAGTTTTCTATTATATAAACGTTTTATTAAATCATTACGATGTGATTCAACTAAACCTATTAAATAAGAATATTCTTTATTCATAAATCACCTCACATCAATATTATATTGGTTAATCAGCCAATAGTCAACTGTCGTTTTACAATGTTAGAATTATAATTAGGAAGGTGATAACATGAATAAAATTTACAAAGTAGATTTTAAAAATGGATATTACCTTTTTAAACTAGAGCAATTATTAGAGGATAAAAACATTAGTAAAAATAAAATTATGCGCGATACAAATACAGATTTTAAAGTTCTAAAACGTCTCGGCACAGGTGAAATTGAAAGAATTGATATCACTGTCTTAGCAAGATTATGTGATTACTTAGATTGTGACATAAATGATATTTTTGAATATGTTTCCTATAGAAAAAATAATGCTACATAATTTAATTTATAATAGACATCTTAATAGTAAGATGTTTTATTTTACAAAAATGTACGGTTATATAACCAATAGTCATAGAACATAATCAAATGTTAGAATTAACTTAGAAAAGGAGGGAATATCCATGGATAAAAAATATACCGTTGAATTTAAAAATGGATGTTATCTCTTCAAACTAGAGCAACTACTGAAAGAAAAAAATATTAGCAAATATAGAATTATGACTGATACACAAATTGACTATAAGGTTTTAAAAAGAATTTGGAGTGGAGGACTTACTAGAATTGATATTACTGTTTTAGCTAGATTATGCGATTATTTAGACTGTGAAATTACTGACATATTTGAATATAAAAAAAAGGATAATCATTGATTATTCTTTTTCATATCTAGCATAAATTCCACAAGGTAAAATCAAATCACTATCTTTAATTGGCAATCCTATTTCATCTGAATAAACTTTTCCACAGTATTTTTTCCCTATAGTTAATTTTAATATATTTTCCATTACATGTTTAGAAAGACCTGTTGTATAAGAATTAATAATAAAAAATAAAGGATCATCCGATAATATATTCATACATAATTCTACTAAAGGAAATAAATCTTTTTCAATATCCCATACTTCTCCATTTGACCCCCTACCATAACTTGGAGGATCCATGATGATAGCATCATATTGATTTCCACGTCTAATTTCTCTTTTTACAAATTTAACAACATCATCAACTAAATAACGAATAGGCCTATCATCCAAATGAGATGATCTAACATTTTCTTTTGCCCAATCAACCATACCACGACTAGAATCTACATGAACAACACTAGCACCAGCTGATAAACAAGCTACACTAGCACCTCCAGTATAAGCAAATAAATTTAGAACTTTAATCTGACGATTACTATTTTTAATTTTATCAATCATAAAATCCCAATTAGCAGCTTGTTCTGGAAAAAGTCCAGTATGTTTAAAACCCATTTGTTTAATATTGAATGTTAGATTTTTATAATGTACTTGCCATGTTGCAGGTGTTTTCTTTAAATTTTCCCAATAGCCTCCACCTTTATTACTACGATGATAATGTGCATTGATATTAGGATATTTTTCTAATAAATTCCCATTATCCCATATAATTTGTGGGTCAGGTCTAAGTAGATTAATATGATTCCAATCTTCTAATTTTTCACCATTAGATGCATCCAATATTTTATATTCTGTCCATTCATTGCTTAAAGTCATAATCTCACCTCACTTATTATAACATAAAAAAACCAAGAAATAAATCTTGGCTTGATATATGCATATTATCTCTTTGAGAATTGAGGAGCTCTACGAGCAGCTTTAAGTCCTGGTTTTTTACGTTCTTTAGCTCTAGAATCTCTAGTAATAAATCCAGCTCTTTTTAACGTTTTTCTATAGCTATCTTCATTTTCTTCATTTCCAGCATCATATACAAGTAAAGCTCTTGTGATACCTAAACGTATAGCACCAGTTTGACCTGTGAATCCTCCACCATTAACTTTTACGTCAATATCAAATGTTTCTTCATTATTTGTAGCAACTAAAGGTTGTTTTAAATCCATTACATTAGTTTCATATGGGAAGAAATCTCTAACATCTCTTCCATTAACAGTAATTTTTCCTTTTCCTGGAACCATTTTAACTTGTGCGATAGATGATTTTCTTCTACCTGTTCCAGTATATACTTTCTTATTAGCCATTTAAAAACCTCCTAGTTTAATTTCATCTCAACTGGTTGTTGAGCCATATGTGGATGTTCAGATCCTTCATATACAAATAATTTTTTATACATTTGACGTCCAAGTCTTCCTTTTGGAAGCATTCCTTTAACAGCTCTTTCCATCATTTCTACAGGATAATTATCTCTCATAGTACGAGCAGTTCTTTCTCTTAATCCTCCAGTATATCCACTGTGATTGTAATAAATTTTATCATCTAATTTATTACCAGTTAAATTTACTTTTGAAGCATTAATAACAATAACATAATCTCCACAATCAATATGTGGTGTGAAAGTTGGTTTATTTTTTCCTCTTAAAACATGAGCAACTTTTGTAGCAACACGTCCTAAGTTTTGACCTTCAGCATCGATTACATACCAATTACGTACTATATCTTCTTTTTTTTGCATATATGTGTCTTTCATAAATATTTCCCTTTCTTTTAATATATTTTTGAAATAAGTGTTCCCAATACTTATTTCTAATGGGATATATAAAATGTACCAATTAAGATTATATTAAAAATCAACAAAATTGTCAATAAAAATATAGTTGTTTTCTATTATAATATAGTATTTTGAGATAAATATATTCCAAAAATAACATTTCTATATCGAAGATTCATAAATAACATCTTCTAAATATAGTCCTTCTGGATTAATTGTTTTAAAAGCTTCTACCCTATCTTGTTTATTCATAATATCTTGAATAATAAAAGGATTCATTTTTCTTTCGTTGATAGTAATTAAAGTTCCAACTAAATTACGAACCATATATCTTAAAAATCCATTTCCTATAAGTTCTATTTCTATTATATTATTCTTCTGAACAATGTTAATCTCATAAATTGTTCTTACATAATCTTTTTCTTCTTGAACAGCTTTTGTAAATGATTTAAAATTATGAGTACCTATTAAATAAGATGATGTTTCTTTTAATAAATCTATATCTAAATTTTTATTATATTGGTATACATAATTTCTTTCAAATGGATTATATTCTCCTATATTGATTTTATAAATATATTTCTTATATTTCACATCATATCGTGCGTGAAAATGATCGGTTACCTGTTTTATATTTTTAACAAAAATGTCATTTGGTAACATTTTATTTAAGGAATTTTTTAATTTTCCACAATCTATTGACTTATCACAATCAAAATGTGCTTTTTGATTATAAGCATGTACTTTTGCATCTGTTCGACCAGAAGCATTAATAATTGTTTTACAATTTAAAACTTTTGATAATACTGTTTCTATTTCTCCTTGAACTGTTCTTTTATTCAACTGCTTTTGATATCCATAAAAATCTGTTCCATCATAAGAAAAACCTATTAAATAACGCATAATTCCTCCCTAATTAACATAACGATAAATATCCTTCAACAAGTCATTAATTTCGTCACGATACCCTATCTTTATATTTTTTTTAGTTAATACTTTATCTGAAAATAACATAACTTTTGGAGGAATTAAATTATATTTTTTCAATTTTTGAGGATCCTTAAAAATTTCATACTTCGTTCCTTGCATAACAATTTTTTGATTAAATAAAACATATATATAATCAGAAACTTTATGAACAAAATCCATATCATGACTAGCAATTATGATAGTTTTTCCATATCTATTTTTTAACAATCGTATCAATTTAATAAAATTACTCTTTGATTTAGAATCTAAATTTAATGTTGGTTCATCTAAAACAAGTATTTTAGGATTTAAAATTAAAGCCTCAGCAATTGCCAGTTTACGCATTTCGCCATGGCTTAAAAAATTAGGATTTGAAGTTAATTTTTCTTCCTCTAAATCTACCATCAATAATACGTCATGAATTCTTTTATCAATATGATCATCTTTATAGCCATTCATTTGCAGTATAGATTTTAATTCTTGGTAAACAGTATCACAAAAAAATTGTTCTATCGGCACTTGTGAAATATATCCTATTTTTTTGCGTACTATTTCCAAATTTTCTGTCTTATTTGTAATTGTAACTTGATCAATTTTAATTTTACCATTTGTAGGTTTGATCAATAAACTTATGAGTTCTAGAAGAGTAGTTTTTCCACAACCATTTGGTCCAATAATTGAATTAATTGTCCCTGTTTTAACACTAAAATTAATATTAGATAAAACCTTTTTTTCTTCGTAATTAATTTTTGTGTAATTATAATTTACATTTTCAAATTTTATTTCCATAACTGATTCACCATCTTATTCATATCTAAAATTAAATGATCAACTAATCCATAATATTTCAACTTTAAAGATAAAGAAGCCATAAATGGCAATTCTAAATTACATTGTCTAAATTTTTTTTCTTCCAATAAGGCTTCTTTAATAGGAGCAAATAATAAAATATTTCGATTGTGTAATAAAATTAAATCTTTTCCATAGATACTTTCTTCAGGATTATTGCTAAAATTAATGATTGTTATTTTTTTATCGTTATTTATTTTCTTTAAATAACGAAATATAGTATTTTTTATAGTTTCATCTAACATAGACATAGCATTATCCAATATAATAATTTTCGGTTCAGAAGCAAGAACACAAGCTAATGATAACAACTGAAGTTCACTAATACTTAAATGAGAAATTGAACATTGCATAAATGATTCTAATTTCAGTACTTTTTGTATATTTAATATTTTTATTTTAATTTCATTTTCTTTCATTCCCAAATTTTTTAAATAAAAATATATACTATCATAAGGTGTATCAGCATCAAATTTATCTTCGTATGTTTCTGAAACCATTCCCACATATTTTTTTATTTTTGAAAGGCTTTCCTCTTTTAAAATAGTGTTCTCTATTTTTATCTGTCCTTCATAAGGAATCAATCCCAACATTGCTTTAGCCATAGTACTTTTTCCACATCCGTTAGCACCTAATATAGTGACAAACGAATCTTCTTTTATTTCTAAATTAATATTATCTAAAATTTTTTTATTTCCATAATAACAACTTAAATTGTTAATTTCTATTATCTTTTTCAATGAAACCACCACACATAGTAAGTATTATAATATATTTATTTTTTTTTTACAATTTTATACATGAAAAAAAGGAAATTTCATTCCTAATTAATGCTAGCACTATAGCTATAAACAGTATCTCCTGTTTTTGAATCATCTGATTTTGTCACAGTAATCGTAATTGTTGCTGAATTAATAGCAACTGGATTTCCATTTATATCTTGAATTTGACTTGGGATATATCCTTTCTTTAAATCAGAAACTGTAACTGAAGTATTATTTATCAAATTATTATCTTTTGCATATTGAATAGCCATTTTTTCTCTATAATCAGTTTGATCCGAATAAACACCATAAGTATATTTATAATTAGATGATAAGTTTCCTGTTTCATCTTGAACATATTGACATGTCACTAAAACAAATACAGATGATTCATCAAAATACCCACCATCTTTTGGATTTTCTAGTTTTTCGTCTATATAACCATCTCTTTGTAAATCTTGAACAGTAATCAATAAAGAATATTCATCACTCGTTTTATTCACATTATCTACTACCCAATTTTTAGCAGCTTGCTTTATGCTATCTAATTGAGTATCATATAATCTATTTTTATAATCTTTGATGCTGACGTAAATATTAGGAGTTACGATTACTGCAATGATTGACAATATAATCAAAGTAGCAATCATTTCAACTAAAGTAAATCCGTTTTTTTTCATAACTATCCTTCTTTCTTTTTCTGAATATTGTAATTAATTCTAAGAAGTAATTTTCTTGGAAGAAGTCTTGAAAATACGATAAATTTCATTTTCCAACCTGGAATAATAATTAATTTTCTTTTAAACATTTGATTAATAGCATATTCAGCAACGTCGTGACTATTCAATGATTGAATACTAAATTTAACATTCGCTACATCATTAAATTCAGTATCCACAGGTCCTGGACATAATGTCCCAATATAAACATTGCTATCTTCTCTTCTTAATTCTTCATAAATAGCCTCTGTTAATTTTAAAACATATCCTTTAGTAGCATAATAAGTAGACATTAAGGGACCAGATAAAAAAGCAGCAGAAGAGGAAACATTTAATATATACCCCGAATCTTTTTCTTTAAAATCCTTTAGAAATAGTTTTGTTAAAGTATGAACAGCTTTAATATTGGTATCAATCATATCTAATTCTTTATCCAAACTTGTTTCTGTAAATTCACCAAACAAACCAAACCCAGCATTATTAATAACAATGTCAATATCTTCTTTTTTGACCTTATCATAAAGTTTCATACAATTATAAGTTGATGAAATATCTAAATTAATGATTGTAACTTTTGTAGTTAATTGTTTTTTTAACTCTTCTAGTTTCTTTTTTCTTCTAGCTACTAATATTAAATCATACCCCATATCACTTAATATTTTTGCCATTTCTCTTCCAATACCAGAAGATGCTCCTGTTACTAATGCTTTCATACTATCACCATTTTAATTATATTAAAAATAGTTTTAAAAGTAAAGAAAAAAGATGCTTATTTAGCATCTCCTTCAACTAATTCTAAGATAACCATAAGGGCATCATCACCTCTACGTTCATCTAATTTTAATATTCTTGTATATCCACCATTTCTGTTAGCATAACGAACAGCAAAATCGTCGAATACTTTCTTTGTGGCTTCTTTATCATTTTGCATAAAAGCTAATGCTTTTCTTCTAGCAACTAAAGAACCATCTTTTCCATAAGTAATCATTTTGTCAACAAACTTACGAGCTTCTTTAGCTCTTGGTTCTGTTGTTTCAATACGTTCATTCATAATAAGTTGTCTAGTAAGGTTAGCTAGCATACTTCTTCTATGTTTGTTATCGCGTCCTAATTTTCTATAAGCCATAAATTAACCTCCTTAATCTTCATCGCGGAATTTAAGACCCATATCTTTTATTTTATCGATAACTTCTTTTAAAGATTTCTTACCTAAATTCCTAATTTTCATCATTTCTAATTCTGTTTTTTCAGTTAAATCACCTAGTGTATTAATTCCAGCTCTCTTTAAACAATTATAAGCTCTTACTGAAAAATCTAAATCATCAATTGAAGTTTCTAATTTCTTTAATTTAGAATCCTCTTGTTTAGCATTCATAACACCAGTAGTATCTGCAATTTCACTTAAGTCAGTAATAATGTTAAAATGTTCGATTAAAATTTTTGAAGCTAAAGCCATAGCTTCTTCTGGACGAAGTGAACCGTTTGTATAAACTTCCATAATTAATTTATCATAATTATCATCTTGTCCAACACGAGCATTTTCTACTTCATAACTAACTTTTTGAATTGGAGAATATAATGCATCAATAGGAATAAAACCTAATTTAGCATTTTCTAAAAATTTCTTGTTTTCTGTAGAAGGAACATATCCTCTACCATTAGCAATAATGAATTCCATATCAAGTTTTCCACCTTCAGAAATAGTAGCAATTACTTGATCAGGATTCATAATTTCAATATCATCATCTGACACAATATCAGCAGCAGTAACTACTCCTTCTCCTGAAGCAGAAAGATGAGCTGTTGCTTGTTCAGAACCATGATTTTTAATTACAACATTTTTTAAATTTAAAACAATAGATGTTACGTCTTCAACAATACCATCCATAGTTTGAAATTCATGCATTACACCATCTATACGAACAGCTACAATTGCACTTCCTGGCATACTTGATAGCATAACTCTTCTTAGAGCGTTACCTAAAGTGATTCCAAAACCTCTTTCTAAAGGTTCAAGTTCAAATTTACCATAATTATTACTTTCTACATAATCAGTTATTTTATATATTGGTTTTTCAAAGTTTAACACTTTAACACACTCCTTTTCTTTTATCCACGAGGTCGTTTTGGTGGACGACATCCATTGTGTGGTACAGGTGTTACATCTGTGATAGATAAAATTTCAAGACCAGCAGTTTGTAAAGAACGGATAGCAGTTTCACGTCCTGATCCTAATCCTTTAACAAAAACTTCTACTTTTCTCATACCCATATCATAAGCTGCTTTTCCAGCTGCTTCTGCTGACATACCTGCTGCAAACGGAGTTGATTTTTTACTTCCTTTAAATCCTAATGTTCCAGCTGATGCCCAACTAATTGCATTTCCTTCAGTATCACTAATAGTTACAATTGTGTTATTGAAAGTGGAATGAATATAAGCTTTACCTGCTGGTACATTCTTTTTAACTTTACGTTTTCTTGGTTTGTAAGCCATACTAATAACCTCCTTTATTTAACCTTATTTCTTTTTATTAGCTACTGTTTTACCTTTACCCTTACGAGTTCTAGCATTTCTATTAGTTCTTTGACCTCTAACAGGTAAACCTTTTTTATGACGAGTTCCTTGATATGAATTAATTTCCATTTTTGTTTTGATATTCATATTAACTTCTCTTCTTAAGTCACCTTCGATAGTATATTTATCTAATTGTTCACGAATGCTATTTAATTCATCATTAGATAATTTACCTGCTCTTTTATTAACGTCAATTTTTGCATCATTTAAGATTTGATTTGATAAACTTCTACCTATACCATAAATATAAGTTAAAGATATTTCAATTCTTTTATTATCTGGTATATCTACACCTTTAATACGTGCCATAAAACACCTCCTATATTAACCTTGTACTTGTTTATGTTTAGGGTTTTCACAAATTACCCTAACTTTTCCATTACGTTTTACAACTTTGCATTTTGGACATATCGGTTTTACCGATGATCTTACTTTCATTATAATCCCTCCTATTTTCTATAGGTTTGTATCCACATATTATTTATACTATAACAACCTGTTAAAATGCGTTGTATTCGGATTTTAACAGAAATGTGGATAAATTATAGTATTATACTTTTCTCCACGTAATACGACCTTTTGTTAAGTCATATTCTGATAATTCCATAACAACTGTATCCCCTTGTAAAATACGAATATTGTTTTGACGTATTTTTCCTGATACATGTGCTGTTACGACACATTTATTTGGAAGTTCCACTTTAAATTGATATCCTGGTAAAACTTCTAATACTTTTCCTTCTACTTCAATAGCATTTTTAGTTTTAACCTTTTCTTCTGTTACAACTTTCTTTTTTATTGGTTTTCTTGGCATATAATCACCTCTTTGTTAAAATTGTATACCCTGTATCTGTAACCAAAACAGTATGTTCAAAATGAGCAGAAGGTAAATCATCTCCTGTTACAATAGTCCAATCATCATCTAACATAAATACTTCAGCAGTTCCCATATTCAACATTGGTTCTACCGCAATTACCATACCAGATTTTAATAATGGACCTGTATTTTTTTTACCATAATTTGGAACATCAGGTTCTTCATGAACATGACTTCCTACACCATGACCTACCAATTCTTTAACAACACCTAAATGATATTTTTTAGCACAGGTTTCAACAGCATATCCAATATCACCAACATGGGCTCCATCTTTAATAGCCGAAAGACCTGCAAACAGAGCTTCTTCAGTTTGTTTCATCAAAGCCTGTTTTTTAGAACTAATCTTGCCAACAGCATAAGTCCAAGCAGAATCACCATGATAACCTTTGTAACAAGCACCAATGTCAAGAGTAACAATGTCACCCTCTCTTAGTTTTCTTTTTCCTGGAATTCCATGCACAACCTCTTCGTTAATAGAAATACAAATAGACCCTGGAAAACCATATAATCCTTTAAAAGAAGGAGTAGCACCTTGGCTTAATATATAATCCTCGGCCAATGTATCTAATTCTTTCGTTGTTATTCCTGGTTTTATAAACTGTTCCATATAATGATGAGTTTTACCAACAATTTCACCAGCAATTTTTAAAAGTTCTATTTCTCTTTCTGATTTTATACTAATCATTTTTCACCTAAAATATTTTCAATTTGATGAAATACTTCTTCTGGGGAAACATTACTATTCACTTTATAAAAATTTGGTCTTTCTTGATAATAATCAATAATTGGTTTAGTTTCTTCTAAATAAACTTGATATCTTTTTTCAAATGTTTCTAAATTGTCATCTTCTCTTTTTATCAAAGTTGAACCACAACTACATACTTGTTGTTTTTCTATTTGATCTAAAGCAATATTATAAATATTATTACAATTAGGACAAACCATACGACCAACAATTCTTTGTTTAGCAACTTCTTCGTCTGTTTCTAAATAAATAATGTAATCAATTTTTTTTCCTTGTTCTTGTAATATTTGATCAAACAATTCAGCTTGATTTAGATTTCGTGGAAAACCATCAAAAACAAACCCATCATTATTTTCTAATTTATTTGAAATTAATTGAATAATAATATCATCACTGATTAATGAACCACTGCTCATTTTTTCTTTAATATCTTTACTAAATGAATCATCTTTTTTAGTGACTTCACGAAGTAAATCACCTGTTGAAATATGTGTTAAATGGTATTTATCACATACGAGTTTTGCTTGTGTACCTTTTCCAGCTGCTGGAGCGGCAACAAAAACAATATTCATTAACGATTACCTCTTCTTCTAGCAAATTTACGAGTAACTAACTCACTATCTAACTTACGATAAGTCTCAAGAGCAACTCCAACAACAATTAATAGTCCAGTTCCACCTATCCTTACGTTAGAAGGAAGTCCAGATATTGCTCCAAATATAATTGGTAAAGCTGCAATTGCTGAAAGTGATAATGCACCAACAGTTGTAATTCTCTTTAATACATTTTTAATATATGTCGTAGTTTCTTCACCAGGGCGAATTCCTGGAATAAATCCACCATTTTTACTTAAATTTTCAGACAATTCTTTTGGTTTTAATTGTAAGAAAGTGTAAAAATAAGAGAATCCAAAAATACAAACAATATAAATTAAAAATCCTACCACACTATCAGTTGTTAAATATTTATTTACAAACAATGTAAATGATTCATTTTTTATAAAATTCTGAAGTAATCCAGGAATTGAAATAAGTGCTGAAGCAAATATTACTGGAATTACTCCGGCTGAATTTAATTTAAATGGAATATAATTTTGTTTAGAAACTACAGAATTTGATTTATTAGCATATTGAATTGCAATTCTTCTTTCAGCAGATTCAACATAAACAACACCTAAAATTATTGCAATATAAATCAATACAAATAGTATAAATTTTGTAACACCTAAAGCAATTACTTGAGTACTTCCAGTTGTCACAAAGCTTTCCCAAGCAGTAACGAACATACTAGGTAAAGTAGCAATAATTCCTGCCATTATAATTAATGACACACCATTTCCAATACCTTTAGCAGTGATTTGATCACCAATCCAAAGTAATAATGATGTTCCAGCTGTTAAAAATAAAGCAAATGTTAAATAATCAACAGCTGTTCCATTAGAAATAAACGCAAATGAGAACATATAGCCTTGAATAAAAGCTAAAGCAATCCCTACATATCTTGTAATTTGGTTTAATTTTGCTCTTCCTGTTCCACCTTGTTTATTAAGTTCTGCTAAATAAGGAATAATATCCATAGATAGCAACTGAATAATAATGGAAGCTGTAATATAAGGGGTAACACCTAAAGCAAAAATAGAAAATTGTTCTAGGGCCCCTCCACCCATCATATTCATAAGCTCTAATATACCTAAATTATTTGTTCCTAAACTTGATTTATCAATTCCAGGCACAACAATAGCCGTACCTAATTTAAATACAAATAAAGCGAAAAAAGTAAAATAGATTTTCTTTCTTAAATCTTTATTTGCGGGATTAAATATTTGCTTAAAATTCGCAAACATTTTAAATCACCTCTGCTTTTCCACCTAATGCTTCTATTGCTGCAACAGCTGTATCAGAAAATTGATTAGCTTTTACAGTTAATTTCTTTTCAAGTTTTCCATTTCCTAAAACTTTTACACCATCTAATTGGTTCTTTAAAATTCCCATATCTTTTAATAATTCTGGTGTAATTACTGAACCATCTTCAAATTTATTTAAATCAGTTAAGTTAATAACAGCATAAACAGTTTTGAATTTAGCATTTGTAAAACCTCTTTTAGGAAGTCTTCTAAATAATGGTAATTGACCTCCTTCAAATCCAGGTCTTACACCTCCACCACTTCTAGCATTTTGTCCTTTATGACCTTTTCCACAAGTTTTTCCTAGTCCACTACCTGGGCCACGACCTACTATTTTACGTTTTTTAGTTGCTCCATCATTTGGATATAATGTATGTAATTTCATTAAATCTCCTCAACTTTCTTACCACGAAGTTTGGCAACTTCTTCAATAGATCTTTGTGATTTTAATGCTTCAAGTGTGGCATAAGCCATATTAATTTTTGTGTTAGAACCTAGTGATTTAGATAAAATATCTTTTACACCAGCAAGTTCAAGTACTGCTCTAACTGGTCCACCTGCTTTAACTCCAATACCTTTAGCAGCTGGTTTAAGCATTACTCTACTAGCACCTCTAACTCCAATTGCTTCATGGGAAATAGTTCTATTATCAACTAATGATACTGTAATTACATTTTTAGTGGCAGCTGAAACAGCTTTTTTAATTGCATCTGGTACTTCATTAGCTTTACCAGTACCTAGTCCTACTTTTCCTTTTCTATCACCAACAACAACTGTAGCTGAGAAACGGAAATGACGACCACCTTTTGTTACTTTTGTAACTCTTCCAATATTGATAACTTGTTCTTCATATTGTTTTGGGCGTGGTTCTCTTCTTCTAGTCTCCATAAATACCCTCCTTTAGAATTCTAAACCGTTTTCACGTGCTGCTTCTGCTAAAGCTTTTACACGTCCATGATATAGGTATCCACCTCTATCGAAAACGACTTTTTCAATTTTTTGTTCTTTTGCTCTTTTAGCAATTAATTCTCCAACTTTAGTTGCTGCAAGAACATTAGATCCATTTTCTAATTTTAACTCTTTATCAATTGATGAAGCACTTACTAATGTAATTCCTTTTTCATCATCAATAATTTGAGCAAAAATATTTGAATTTGATCTAAACACATTTAATCTAGGTACAGATGCTGTACCAGAAATTTTTTCTCTAACACGAGCATGTCTAGCTTTACGTACATCGTTACGAGATACTTTCTTAATCATATTTACTCTCCTTTACTTAAATTACATTAAGCTGCTTTCTTTCCTTCTTTACGACGAATAAATTCATCTTTATAACGAATACCTTTTCCTTTATAAGGTTCAGGTTCTCTTATTTTTCTGATGTTAGCAGCAAATTCACCAACAAGACATTTATCAATACCTTTGATTGTTAATTCTGTATTACTTGGAGATTCTACAGTTAAACCTTCTGGTACATTAATAACAACAGGATGTGAATAACCAGCACTAACTGTTATTGTATTACCACTTACATTAAAACGATATCCAACACCAACAGCTTCTAATGCTTTTTCAAATCCTTGTGTTACACCAATGATCATGTTTTTAATATTAGCGTTTGCTGTTCCATGAAAATGTTTAAAATTATCATCATTTCTTGTAACAATAACTTCATTATTTTCTACAGATACTGTAATATTTTTATTTACTTCAGTAGAAAGTTCACCTTTAGGTCCCTTTACTGAAACAACATTACCATTTACTGATACTGTAACATTTTCAGGTATTTCTAATTTTCTATTACCTATACGGCTCATACGATCTTCCTTTCTACCAAATATAAGCTAAAACTTCTCCACCTAGTGATTCTTTTCTAGCATTTTTATCAGTCATAATTCCTTTAGATGTAGAAACAATAGCAATTCCTAATCCATTTAAAACTTTAGGAATTTCTTCTGCTTTCGCATATACACGTAATCCTGGTTTTGATATTCTTTTTAATCCAGTAATTACACGTTCTTTATTTTGTCCATATTTTAAATTTAAAACAATTGTATTTTGAACTTTATCTTTTTTGATTTCATAATTACTTATAAAACCCTCTTCTTTTAAGATTCTTGCGATCTCAGTTTTAATTTTTGAAGCGGGTACTTCAACTTCATTATATCGCATTTGATTTGCATTACGTATTCTTGTAAGCATATCTGCAATTGGATCTGTCATACGAATCCTCCCTTCATCTTACCAACTTGATTTTTTTATTCCAGGTATTTGTCCTTTATAAGCTAATTCTCTAAAGCAAATACGACAAATTCCATATTTTCTAAGTACTGAATGAGGTCTACCACATCTTGTACAACGAGTATATTCACGTACTTTAAATTTTTGCTTTCTTGATTGTTTTACAATCATACTTTTTTTTGCCATAATATCCTCCTATAATCAGTTACTTTTTAAATGGCATACCGAAACCTTTTAAAAGAGCATAAGCTTCATCGTTTGTTTTTGCTGTTGTTACAAAAACAATATCCATTCCACGAACTTTTACAACGTTGTCATATATGATTTCAGAGAAAATTAATTGTTCATTTAAACCTAAAGTATAATTACCTCTACCATCAAATGATTTTGGAGAAATACCTCTAAAATCTCTAACACGAGGCAATGTAATACTAATTAGTTTATCTAAAAAGTTATACATATTTTCTCCTCTTAAAGTAACTTTACATCCGATACCTTGACCTTCTCTAATTTTGAATCCAGCGATTGCTTTTTTTGCTTTGGTAACTACTGCTTTTTGACCAGTAATTGCTTCTAAGTCAGCTACTGCTGCTTCTAGTAATTTTGAATTAGAAGCTCCATCACCAACTCCCATGTTAACAACGATTTTATCTAAGCGTGGTACTTCCATAATATTTGTATAATTAAATTGTTCTTTTAAACTAGGTACGATTTCCTCATTATATTTTGCTTTTAGGCGGTTCATATATACCCTCCTTCCAATTAATCAAGGTTAGAATTAGACTTTTTAGTAGTTCTAATTTTCTTACCATCTTTATTTATTTCATGTCCTATTCTGGTAGGCTTATTTGTTTTTGGATCTAGAATCATTACATTAGAAGCATGAATTGGTAATTCCATTTCTACAATACTTCCAGCAGATTGTCCATTTGGTTTAACATGTTTTTTAGCAATATTAATTCCTTCTACAACAACCTTATTTTGTTCTTTTAATATTTTTGTAATTTTTCCTTCCTTGCCTTTATCTTTACCAGTAATAACAACAACTTTATCTCCAGTTTTTAGTTTCATGTTATCCTCCTTCGAAAGCTATAACACTTCTTTAGCAAGTGATACAATTTTCATAAAATCTTTATCACGTAACTCACGTGCTACTGGTCCAAATACACGAGTTCCAACTGGGCTCTTATCATCCTTAATGATAACACAAGCATTATCATCAAATTTAATATAAGATCCGTCTTCTCTTCTTAGACCAAATTTACTTCTAACAATAACAGCTTTAGCTACTTTTCCTTTGCCAACTGTACCATTAGGAGTTGCTTTTTTTACTGTTACAACTACAGTATCTCCAATATTTCCGTATTTTACTTTACTTCCACCTAATACACGAATGACACTAACTTCACGTGCTCCAGAATTATCAGCAACTTTTAAACGGCTTTCTTGTTGAATCATATATTGATCCTCCTCCCAGTTTCAATTATAAAATAATTGCTTTTTCTATTATTTCAACTAAACGGAAATGTTTATTTTTAGAAAGTGGTCTAGTTTCAGCTATACGCACTCTATCTCCAACTTTAGCTTCATTTTTTTCATCATGAACAGCATATTTTTTAGAATATTTAACTCGTTTATGATAAATTGGGTCATTTTTATAAGTTTCTACTAAAACTGTAATAGTTTTATCAGCTTTATCACTTACAACTTTTCCAACTAATTCGTGTTTAGTTTTTTCCATTAATTACCCTCCTTAATACCAAGTTCACGTTCTCTTAAAATAGTTTTCATACGTGCTACTAATTTTCTAAGTTCATTAATTCTTGATGGTTTTTCAAGATTACCAGTAGCTTGGCTAAAACGTAGATTAAATAATTCTTCTTTATATTCTTCAATCTTTTTTGTAATTTCTTCATTAGATAATTCTCTAATTTCTTTATTAGTCATTAGCCTCACCGCTTTCTTTTTTAACAAATTTACATTTAATAGGTAATTTATGCATTGCAAGTCTTAAAGCTTCACGTGCTGTTGCTTCATCTACACCGGAAATTTCAAACATAATTTTTCCTTTTTTTACAACTGCTACCCATTCTTCAGGTTGACCTTTACCTTTACCCATACGAGTTTCTAGAGGTATTCTAGTTAATGATAAATGAGGGAAAATATTTCTATAAACTTTTCCTCCACGTTTCATATAACGTGTCATAGCAACACGAGCTGCTTCGATTTGATTTTGAGTAATCCAAGCACCTTCCATTGCCATTAAACCATATTCTCCAAAATGAAGTTCTGTATTTCCTTTTGCTACACCATCATAACGTAAACGGTGTGGTCTTCTATATTTAGTTCTTTTTGGTATTAGTGCCATTTGTATTACCTCCTTTTTGTTTTGAGGCAAGAATTTCTCCTTTATAAATCCATACTTTTACACCAATCTTACCATAAGTAGTATCAGCTTCTTTATGAGCATAATCAATATTTGCTCTTAAAGTATGAAGTGGAGTATTTCCTTCAGTATATCCTTCTGTTCTAGCCATATCAGCTCCACCTAAACGTCCTGATACAGAAGTTTTAATACCTTTTGCTCCTGCTTTCATAGCATTTCTGATTGCTCTTTTTTGAGCAATTCTAAATGAAACTCTATTTTCAATTTGATGAGCAATGTTCTCAGCAACAAGTGCAGCATCAACATCTGGATTCTTAACTTCCATAATGGAAATTTGAACATTTTCATCAACTAATTTTACTAATTCTTTTCTTAATTTTTCAATTTCATCTCCGCCATGTCCGATAATAACACCTGGTTTAGCAGTGTTAATAATAACATCAGTTTTATTGGCGTTTCTTTCAATTAGAATACTTGAAACTGCTGCGTCTTTTAATTTTTTAGATAAAAGCTTACGAATTTTATTGTCATTTTCTAGGTATTTAGCAAAATCTTTACTACCAGCATACCATTTTGATTCCCAAGTTTTATTAATTCCAATTCTAAGTCCTATTGGACTAACTTTTTGACCCATCAGCTATCCTCCTTTACTATTTCTCGTCACTAACTACTATTGTAATATGACTTGTTCTTCTCTTCATTGGATCAACGTGTCCACGTGAACCAAATCTCATTCTTTTTAATGGTTGACCTTCATTAACAAATGCTTCTTTTACATATAGATTTTCTTTTTCTAAATGTAAGTTATTTTCAGCATTTGCTACAGCTGAAGTCAATACTTTTTTACTAATGCGAGCTGCTTCTTTATTTAAATTACTTAAAATAGTATCTGCTTCGCTTACGCTTTTTCCACGTATTAAATCTATAACTAAACGGGCTTTACGAGGTGCAATTCTAACGCCTTTTGCAATCGCTCTTGCTTCCATTTTAGTCCTCCTTCCTGACAATTAATTATTTTTATTTTTTGTCATCGCCATGTCCACCAAATTTACGTGTTGGTGCGAATTCACCTAATTTATGTCCTACCATATCTTCTGTTACATAAACTGGGATGAATTCTTTACCATTATGAACAGCAAATGTGTGTCCAATAAATTCAGGATAAATTGTTGAACGGCGAGACCATGTTTTAATAACTTCTTTTTTTCCAGATTCGTTTACTTTTTTAACCTTATTCATTAAATGTTTATCAATAAAAGGTCCTTTTTTTAAACTTCTAGCCATTTAAATCATCCTCTCATTATTTTTTACGACGAACAATTAACTTATCAGAAGCTTTTTTGTTCTTACGTGTTTTATATCCAAGTGCTGGTTTACCCCATGGAGTAACTGGTCCTTTACGACCGATTGGAGCTCTACCTTCACCACCACCATGTGGGTGATCGTTAGGGTTCATAACAGAACCACGAACTGTAGGTCTGATACCCATATGTCTTTTACGACCTGCTTTACCTAAACTTACTAATTCATGATCAGCATTTCCTACTTCTCCAATTGTAGCTCTACAAGTACTTAATACTTTACGAACTTCTCCGCTTGTTAAGCGAAGTAAAGTATATTTACCTTCACGTCCTAATATTTGAACACTTGATCCAGCAGAACGAGCCATTTGTCCACCTTTACCTGCTTTTAATTCAACATTGTGTACAACTGTTCCTTCTGGAATTTTTTCAAGTGGTAATGTATTTCCCACTTTAATATCAGCATTTTCTCCACTTTCGATTTTGTTTCCAACTTTTAATCCTTTTGGAGCAAGAATATATCTTTTTTCTCCATCAGCATATTGTATTAAAGCAATGTTAGCACTTCTGTTTGGATCATATTCGATAGAAGCTACAGTTCCAACAATACCATCTTTATCTCTTTTAAAATCAATAATACGATATTTTCTTTTTTCTCCACCACCGCGGTGTCTTACTGTAATTCTACCTTGATTATTACGTCCACCAGTTTTCTTTAATGTTACAACTAATGATTTCTCAGGTGTTGTTTTAGTAATTTCTTCATTTACTAATTTTGACATACCACGAGTACCATTTGTCATTGGTTTAAAACTCTTAATAGCCATGATTATCCTCTCCTAACATTAGTTAAGTTCGATTGAACTTCCTTCTTTTAATTTAACAATTGCTTTTTTTACTTTGTTTGTTTTTCCAACATAACGACCTACTCTTTTTTTCTTAGGTTTTACGTTAACAGTGTTAACACTTTCTACTTTTACATTGAAAATCTTTTCGATAGCTTGCTTGATTTGTGTTTTGTTTGCTCTAACATCTACGCTAAATGTAATAACATTATTAGCTGCTAAGTTAGAACTTTTTTCTGTAATAATTGGCGCTTTAATAATATCTCTATAGTTATTCATTAACCAAGCACCTCCTCTAATGTTTTAACAGCATCAGATGTAATAATCATAGTATCAGCAGCGATAACATCATAAGTATTAATTTCGCTTGTTTGTAATAATACTACATTTTTTAAATTACGTGTTGCTAAAATTAAATTATCGTTTAGTTCTTCAACAACAATTAAAATATTTTTATCTGATGTTAATTGTTTTAAGATTGACTTAGCTTCACTAGTTTTGTTTGTTTCTAAATTAAAACTATCAACAACTACTAACTTACTTTCTAACGATTTATAAGCTAAAGCTGATTTTAAAGCTAATCTTCTTTCTTTACGATTCATTTTTTTATCGTAGCTTCTATTATGTGGTCCAAATACGATACCACCATGATACCATTGAGCAGCACGAATAGAACCTTGACGAGCTCTACCTGTTCCTTTTTGTCTCCATGGTTTTCTTCCACCACCGGAAACCTCACTACGAGTTTTTGTTTCGTGAGTACCTTGTCTTTGCGAATTTCTTGTTAATGTAATTGCATCATATAATACTGCATCATTTGGAACAATTCCCCAAACTTCAGCATTTAAAGTAATATCACTTACCTTTTCACCTTTAATATTTAATACAGATAATTTTGCCATCTATATTACCTCCTAGTTTTCTGCTTCTACTTCAGTTGAATCAACTGGAGTATCAGTTGTTATATTTTCTTCAATTTTTTTATATGAGTTAAGTTCTTCTCTAGAATTAACTTTTCCAGGTTTTTTAACTGAAGATTTAATAACTACTAAAGATTTTTTAGGTCCTGGTATATTTCCTTTAATTAAAATGCAATTATTTTCAACATCTATTGCAACGACTTCAAGGTTTTGAATTGTTACAGTTAATGTACCCATATGTCCTGGTAATTTTTTACCTTTGAAAACTCTCATAGGTCTCATTGTTCCCATTGAACCTGGTCTTCTATGATAATGTGAACCATGTCCCATAGGTCCTCTTGATTGACCATGACGTTTAATAACACCTTGGAACCCTCTACCTTTTGTAGTTCCTGTTACGTCAACAACTTCACCTTCAGTAAAGATATCAGCTTTGATTTCTTGGCCTAAAGTGTAATTGTCAACTTCTACACCTCTAATTTCTTTAAAGAAGCGCTTAGGTGTAGTGTTTGCTTTGTTAGTAATACCAACTGAAGCTTTTGTCGCTAACTTTTCTCTCTTTGTATCAAATCCTAATTGAATTGCTTCATAACCATCATTTTCAATTGTTTTAATTTGAGTAACCACATTTGGTTCTACTTCAACAACAGTTACAGGAATCAATTTTCCAGATTTTGTAAATACTTGAGTCATTCCTAATTTACGACCTAAGATTCCCTTTTTCATAATATTCCTCCCTAAAAATTATTGCTTTATTTGAATATCAACACCACTTGGAATTTCTAAACGAGTTAATGCCTCGATAGTTTCCTTACTTGGATTGTTGATAACAATAAGTCTCTTGTGTGTTCTTTTTTCGAATTGTTCTCTTGAATCTTTATATTTATGAACAGCTCTTAAAATAGTAATTTTTTCAATTTCTGTTGGAAGTGGAATTGGTCCACTAACTTCTCCACCAGTTCTTTTTACTGTTTCTACAATCTTGGCACAAGCAGTATCAAGACTTTTGTGTTCATAAGCTCTTAGTTTAACACTAATCTTCGACATATTATTATCCTCCTTTCGCCTATATCTAGTACAGACTAGCTCCGTGTAAAAACCTGATAGCCATTTTAAATTATATCAACTTATCCTGGTGTATCAGCAACCTCACACATCTATGCTTTCCACACATAGATAATTATACATAATAATTATATGAAAATCAAGGCTTTTTTTCACTTTTTTTAGTTTTAATTTTTACATTGCCTTTTTCATATTGTTCTTCTATAAACTGTATTGTTTTAAATAATTGACACAAAATAGAATCAAATCTCTTCTTTTCATTCTTATCAAATTTAAACAAACTAATCTTTTCGGAAATTATACATCCTACCATATAAAAGTTAGTAACAAGGTCAATGCTTGGAATACAACCACCATATTCTCGTTGATTATCTAGAATTCTAAATAATGATTTTGTAAACTCTACACCGTCAGTTTCTTCATTTTTATCAATCCCACAAAAAATTTAAAAGCATCAATCATTGATTTCAAGTCACATTCACTTATAAAGTTTGAAATTTACCAATTAGCAAGTTCAATTTTATAATGTTCTATAATACAATCAATTGACAAGTCATCATGAAGATTTAAAATTTTTTTATATTCTTCAAATTGTTCTTTGGTAATAATATCCATAACCCCTCCATTTAAGTAAGGCTTATTATAACAAAAAAATAGTTAATGTCAAATTAACTATTTTACGAATGGAATAATTGCCATAAAACGTGCTTTTTTAATTTCATTTGCGATATATCTTTGATGTTTTGCACAATTTCCAGTTACTCTTCTAGGCAAAATTTTGCATTTATCTGAACTAATATATTTTTTTATGATGTCAGCATTTTTATAATCTACATCTTTACCAGCACACATTTGACAAATTTTCTTTTTCTTTTTATAAAATTCAGCCATGTTTTCCTCCTTCATTAATCTAAGAAGTTATCATCTATAGAAACACTATCACCAAAATCAGCAAATGGATCATTTTCAACACTTACATCATTTGATTCTTGATAATCGTATGGACTAACACTATCTGAGACAGCATTGTTAGTACTTGCTTCTCTTTGCGCTCTACTTTCAATAAAATGAAATTGGTCTAAAACGACATCTGTTGTATAACGTTTACTACCATCTTGAGCATCATAACTTCCTGTTTGTAAACGACCTTCAATAGCGATTTGATTTCCTTTATCAAAGTAATTGCATATTACTTCTGCTTGTTTTCTCCAAACAATAATATTAATAAAATCAGCTTCTCTATTTCCATCTTGATTATTAAATTGACGATTAACAGCAATTGTAAATCTAGCATAAGGAATATTTGATCCTGTATATCTAAGTTCAGGTTTTGCAGTTAATCTTCCTATTAGCATTACTCGATTCATAATAATACCTCACTATTTTTCTATTTTTGTAATTAAGTGACGAATAACATCATTACTAATTCCAGCTAAACGATCAAATTCTCTAATTGCTTTATCATCAGCTGCTTCTACAGTATATAGGAAATAATAACCGCTTTTAAAATCTTTAATTTCGTAAGCTAATTCTCTTTGTCCTATTTCTTTTGATTCTGTTATAGTAGAACCATTATCAGTTAAAATTTTTCCAAAGTTTTCAATAACTTTTTTTGTTTCATCTTCACTTAAAGTTGGTTTTACAATAAACATGATTTCGTAATTTTTCATTTTGCACCTCCTTATGGTCTTCTCGGCTTATCAATAAGCAAGGAGTAAATTAATACTCATGTGAGATTATAACAAAAAAACTTTACATTGTAAAGTCTTTATTCATTATATGTAATTAATCACGATTATTAGCAACAATTCTTAATAAATCTAAGAAAATATTAATAAAGTCTAAATATAACTCTAATGCTCCAACAATTGCTAAAGAATCCTCATCTGGATAAATATCTTGTAATTGCTTAATTTTATTCACATCATAAGCTGTAAAACCTAAGAATATTAAAATACTAATAGAACAAATAACAATTTCAAATGTTCCATTTCCAACAAAAATATTAATAATAGAACAAATAACAATTCCAATTAGTGCCATTAATAAAAATGTACCCACGCTTGTTAAATCCAATTTTGTAATATATCCCAAAATAGCAAAAATTAAAAATAACAAGGACGAAATTAAAAAAACAATAATAATAGATCTCATATCATAAGCTATAAAAACAGATGAGAAAGTTAGTCCAGACACAAACGAATAAGTTAAAAACATTATTCGAGATGTTGTAATATTCATTTTTCCTATTCTAGCAGACAAAACAATAACTAATATAATTTCAATAATAGCTAAAACCCAATATAAACTATATACTTTATAAGCCATATTTTCATTTATTGAAACAAAATAGCCTGTAGCAAATGTTAATAGCAATCCTATAAACATCCACATATATACTTTTTTAAATACATTATTTAAATTCATAATTCCTCCTATATAATATTATTAAATTAAATTATACATTAAACCTAAAATGACAAATATCTCCATCTTGCATCTCATATTCTTTACCTTCAATACGAAGTTTACCTGCCTCTTTTACTTTTAATTCAGATCCATATTTTTTCAAATCTTCAAAGCTCATAGTTTCACTTCTAATAAATCCTCTTTCAAAATCAGAATGAATAATTCCAGCACATTCTGGTGCTTTCATTCCTTTTTTAAATGTCCAAGCACGACACTCATCAGTACCTGCTGTAAAATAAGTAGCAAGTCCCAACAATTTATAAGTAGCTTTTATTAATTTGTCCAATCCTGATTCTTTAATTCCAAGATCTAAAAGAAATTCCGCTTTTTCAATGTCTGATAAATCAGCTAAATCTTCTTCTATTTTAGCACATACTGTAATTACTTCAGAATTTTCTTTTATAGCATATTCTCTAACCTTTTGTACATAAACATTATTATCTTCTATTAAATCCTCTTCGTTAACATTTGCCATATAAATGATTGGCTTTAATGTCAAAAGATTGAATCCTTTAATAAATTCTAATTCTTCTAAATCAAATTCTACTTGGCGCAAAGGAATATTTTTTTCCAAATTTGATTTTAATTTTTCTAAAATATCATTTTCTTTCATAGCTTCTTTATCTTTTGACATAACAGCTTTCTTACTTACCTTATTAAGACGATTATTTATAACTTCTAAATCAGCTAACATCAATTCTAAATTAATAATTTCAATATCTCTAATTGGATCTACAGTTCCTTCAACGTGAATAATATCGTCATTTTCAAAGCATCTTACAACTTCTACAATAGCATCTACTTCACGAATATGTGATAAAAATTTATTTCCTAACCCTTCTCCTACTGACGCCCCTTTTACAAGTCCTGCTATATCAGTATATTCAATTGTAGTTGGAACTAAATTTTTAGGATGATATAATTCATTTAAAAAATCCAATCGTTCATCTGGTACAACAACTACGCCAACATTTGGATCTATTGTAGCAAAAGGATAATTTGCTGCTAATATTTTTTGTTTTGTAATTGCATTAAATAACGTACTTTTACCAACATTTGGTAATCCTACAATACCCGCAGTTAAACCCATGTTATCCCTCCTGTTTCATTATAGCATAAATTTTGACATTATAAAAGCCAGAGTTCTGGCTTATAAAGTTGGGAAAGTTCCTTTTCCAATAGGAAGTCCCATGACATACCATAAGGAAAGAAGCAAAATCCAAATAAATCCGACAATCAAAATAACTGGTAACATTGTTTTTAATACTCCAAATACACTAATTTTCTTAGAGTCATCTTTTCTATATTTTTCCAAGAATGACAACATAATAATATAATAAGAATAGATTGGAGTAATTGCTTTACCAACACCATCTGCCACTTTAAATAAAAATTGTGTAAATGATGGAGTTATATTAGATTGCATAAATAATGGGACTATTGTTGGACTAGCTATCTCCCATTTTTCTTTTGTACCTGGCATCAAAAAACTCATTAATAATACTACTACGAATAGAACAATGATCAATAAAATTCCTGAAAATTGTAATTTGCCCATAAATTCTACTAATTTAGCACTAATTACAACACCTAAATTTGTCCATTCAATGATAGCTTCTAGTTCTGAAATAAAGAACATTAAAACAAACATAATTCCTAAGTTTTCAAAATTTTTAGATAAACCTAAAGTAAAATCATGACTGTTCTTTATATTTCCTGATTTCTTACCATAAAAATAACCACATAATATAAATAATAAAGTAATTATTAAAACCAAGCCACTGCCAAAAGGAGAACCATCACCAAATAATTTCTCTAAATAACGAGGAGCATCATTATCTAACAAAATTCCTGCACCAGGTAAATGAATTGGCAAGATGCTATATACAGTAATTAAAATATATAATAAACCAATAAATAAAGTTTGTCCTCTCGCTTTTTTCGAAATAACAGGTTCTTCCTCTTGAAGTGAATACTTCTTATCTATTTTTGGAACTAAAAATTTATTAATTACTAAAGTCGTAAGAAAAGTCATAATAACTGTAGATATTAACATGATATAACTATAAGAAAAAACACTGAATCCAAAGTTTTTATCAATATCTACTTTAGCAGCATTTTCTGTTAATAATGCTAAAGAATAATCTGTATAATTAAATACTAAACCTGTACCATATCCAAGAGTAATTCCTAAATATATAACCATAATTCCTAATATAGAGCTTTTGCCTAGGTATTTAAACATTTCAGCAACTAAAGGAATTAAAAATATATAACTATAATCTCCAAATACAGAACTAATAATTCCCAACAACACTGTTATAAAGATAATAATACTTAACTTTACTCTTTTTAAAGGACTAAATAAAGCACTTAAAAATCCACTTTTTTCACAAATACCAATTCCTATTAAAGAAATTATCAAAAGAACCAATGGTTCAAATAAACGAAAATTTGATACTGATTTTTGTATTATAAAACGTAGACCATCTATACTAATTAAATTTTTAACAGTTACCAAAGTTGTTTCTAATGTATTATTGGCAATTACAGTTTTATAACTTTCTACACCTAATATTTTAAATATAAGACTAAGAAATGCTACAACAACAATTAGAATTGTAATAATTAACACTGGTCCATAAAGTTTTTCTCTCTTTTTTTTTGTTTTGACCATATTATCCTCCTAATATTTTACTACTTTCTTTAATTTTTTATTAAATTCGATTCTAGGCAACATAATACTTCTTCCACAGTTTAAGCATTTAATTTTAATATCTGCACCTACTCTAATAATTTTCCATTCATTAAATCCACAAGGATGTTGTTTTTTCATAACAACGATACTATCTAATTGGTAATTATTCATTATGAATCACCAATTGTGGATATGGAATTTCTATATGATTCTTGTCTAACTCTAATTTAACTTCTTTTCTAATTTTTCTTTCAGCAATTAAATTTTTTAAAGGTTTCGTTTCTGCTGAAATACGATACGTTATACCAGAATCTGCTAATTCTTCTATTCCATCTACAGTAACTGGTCCTTTTAAATATTCTAATTCATTTGTCAAGCGACTACATAAATTTTCTAAAATTTTATCCACTTTATTTAGATCAGCATCATAAGATACCTGTACAGTTACAACAGCTAATGATTTATTCAAACTATGATTAATGACATCACCAATATTGTGGTTAGCAATAAAACAATATTCACCTGTAAAAGCTTTTAACTTAGTCATTCTAAGTCCAATGCTTACGACTTCTCCTTTAAAACCATTAATAGTTACGGTATCCCCTATATCATATTGATCCTCAATCACAATAAAAATTCCAGCCAAGAAGTCCTTTAAAGTATCTTGAAAGGCAAGCGCAATTACAGCACTTGCAACTCCAAGAGATGCTAACAGACTATTTGTATTAACACCATATACATTTAATATCATAATAACACCTATGACTATTAAAAAGTATTTCACTAAATTATTCAATAATGAAATCATAGTTTTATTTTTCTTACTTTTTAAACCTTTTAAGCCTTTTTTTGATTTTAAAATATGCTTTACAATACGATTAAATATAAAATATATCATCCATAATGAAATTAATATAATGATTGGATGAAGAACTTTTTTATCTAGAAAAACTTCTAACATTTTATCACCTTATTCTTTAATATCAATAATTTCTAAAATACGGTTTAAATCAGCATCATTTACAAAACTAATTTCAATTTTTTTATCACGTATTTTAACTTTAGTATCTAACTTTTCGCTAATTAATTCCTCAACATATTGATAATCACTACTTTTTTTATCTCTTTTGATTTTATTTTTTCTTTCAAAATGGTCAGACTGAGTAAGTTTTTCAACATCACGAACAGACAACTTATCATTCACAATTTTATTAGCAATTTCTAGAATCTTATCAGAATCTTCTAATTTACTTAAAATTCTAGCATGTCCCATACTAATTTGAGAAGAATTAATCATACTTTGTACAGTGTTAGGCAAACGTAAAAGTCCCAAAATGTTAGTAATATGGCTTCTACTTTTTCCTACCTTGGTAGCTAGTTCTTCTTGTGTCAAATGCAATTTTTCTAACATCATATGATAAGCCTCTGCTTCTTCAATTGATGTTAAATTTTCTCTTTGAAGATTTTCTAATAATGCAATTTCCATCATTTGTTCATCAGAAAAATCTCTAATAATAGCCGGTATTGTTGTTTTTCCTGCTAATTTTGAAGCACGTACCCTTCTTTCACCAGCTATAATCTCATAACCTTTAATACTTTTTTTAACAATAATCGGTTGAAAAACACCATGTTCTTTAATAGAATCAGCTAGTTCTTTCAAAGCTGTTTCATCAAATACTTTTCTTGGTTGATAAGGATTTACACGCAAAGAGTCAAGTTCTATTTCAACAATTTCATCACTTTGTGCTGTTTCATAAATTGTTTCTTCAATTTGATTTAAATTTAAATTTTCATTATTAAATAATTCTTCCAAACCTCTTCCTAATGCTCTTTTTTTAGTTTCCATTTCTTTCAATCACCTCTTTGGCTAAATTTAAATATGCTTCGGAACCTCTATTTTGTGGATCATAAGCTATAATAGGTTTACCATGACTTGGAGCTTCTGAAAGTCTTACTAATCTTGGGATTATAGTATCATATACACGCTCTTTAAAATAACTTTTAATTTCTTCTACTACTTCAAGTCCTAAATTTGTTCGACCATCTAACATAGTAAGTAATACTCCTTCAATATCTAATGTTGGATTCAAGTTTTTTTGAGCCATCATAATAGTATTTAAAAGTTGCATAATACCTTCCAAAGCAAAAAATTCACATTGAACAGGGATAATTACTGAATCTGCTGCTGTTAACGCATTTGTAGTTAAAATTCCTAGAGAAGGAGGACAATCAATAATAATAAAATCAAAAGTATCTTTTATTTCAGATAAATACTTTTTTAGTTGTTTTCCTTTAGAAAAATTAACATCTTGATTTTGTTTTTCACTTAATTCGAAATCAATTCCTGCAAGGTTAATTGTTGCAGGAATAAGATATAAATTTTTAAATTTTGTTTTAATAATAACTTCATTTAATGTTGCTTCATCTTTTAACAATTCATACATACTTTTTTCATAATCTGTTTTATTGACACCAACTCCCGTTGTAGAGTTTCCTTGTGGGTCAAGGTCTACTAATAAAACTTTTTCCTTCAAATATCCTAAAGAAGCCGCTAAATTAATACTAGATGTTGTTTTGCCAACACCACCTTTTTGATTAACTAAAGCTATTATTTTTCCCATACTATCACCATCTTTAATATTATCTCTCTAATATTTTAGCATATATTGAAAGAATATGCTATTCAAATTACAAAAAAAATTAGAAGTCTATTCAGCTTCTAATTCTTTTATAATTTCTTCTTTTGTCATATTTGAATAATTTTTAAGGCCTTTTTCCTTAGCTAAGTCCTTTAATTCAGAAAGTGTCATATCATGATAGCTTAACTCTTCGAAATCGCTAGTATCAATTTCACCATCTTCATCAGGTAAACATCCATTTTTTACCAAATAATCGATTTGTTCTTTCGTAATAGTTTCTTTTTCTAATAATGCTTCTGCGATAAGCTTTAATAAATCCATGTTTTCTGAAATAATTTTCTTTGCGATTTCATAGCATTCATTAATAATTTTACGTTGTTCCTGGTCAATTTCAAAAGCTACTTGACTTGAGAAATTGCGACTTTTATTATAATCTCTTCCCAAGAAAACGCTTCCTTCTTGTTGTTCGAATTGAACTGGACCTAAGTCACTCATACCATATTCTGTAACCATAGCACGAGCAATTTTTGTTGCTTTTTCAAAATCATTATGAGCCCCTGTTGTAACCTCATTAAACATTAATTCTTCGGCAACACGGCCACCTAATAAACCACTAATAGAATCTAATAATTCTGTCTTTGTAGATAAATATGTTTCTTCTTTTGGAAGCATTAAATTATAACCACCAGCTTGACCTCTTGGAATAATTGTAATTTTTTGTACCTCGTTAGCACCTTCCAATTTGATTCCAATTACAGCATGTCCTGCTTCATGATAAGCAACAGTTTTCTTTTCTCTTTCATTATATTTATGACTAACCTTAGCAGGTCCCATTAAAACACGATCGTGTGCTTCATCTACCTCTACCATAGAAATACATTTTTTTCCTTTACGAACTGCTAATAAAGCTGCTTCATTTAATAAATTTTCCAAATCAGCTCCACTAAAACCAATTGTACGTTTTGCAATATTACTTAAATTTACACTTTTAGCAAATATTTTTCCCTTTGCATGAACTTCTAGAATTTCTTCTCTACCTTTAACATCAGGTAAATTTACTGTAATTTGTCTATCAAAACGACCTGGTCTAAGTAAAGCAGGGTCTAGTACATCTGGTCGGTTAGTAGCAGCGATAATAATAATACCTTCATTTGCTCCAAAGCCATCCATTTCTGTTAATAATTGATTTAAAGTTTGTTCACGTTCATCGTGACCTCCACCTAAACCAGCACCTCTTTGACGACCAACAGCATCAATTTCATCTATAAAAATTAAACATGGTGCGTTATGTTTTGCTTGTTTAAACATATCACGAACACGACTTGCTCCTACACCAACAAATAATTCAACGAAATCAGATCCACTAATATAGTAAAATGGAACATTAGCTTCTCCAGCAACTGCTCGAGCTAATAAAGTCTTTCCAGTTCCTGGAGGTCCCTGCAATAAAACTCCTTTTGGGATTCTTGCTCCCATTGCTGTGAATTTTTTAGGATTTTTAAGAAAATCAATTAATTCTTGAACTTCTTCTTTTTCTTCTGTTAAACCAGCAACCTCTTTAAAAGTTACTTTTTTAGAATCTTCACTCAAACGAGCACGACTTTTACCAAAATCCATTGATTTATTAGCACTTCCCATTTGTTTTGAAACAAAATAAAATGCTGCACCTACCAAAATTACAATTGGTAAAACGTTAATCAAAAAGATTAAAAAAGCACTTGAAGATGGGTCTGATTCTGTATCTACTTGAAAATTATTTTCAACAGATGATTTCAAAACCTCAGAAATAACTTCTTCAGATAATGGAGTCTTTACATAAAAATATTTATTTTTATCATAAGATTTCATTCTACCAGATATTTCATAAACTCCACCTTTAATACTTGGAGTAATAGTCACTTTTTCTACATCATTAATTTGTTTTATAAATTCATTATAACTTAACATTTCAATTGTATTATTTGCCATATTCATAAAAAATAAAACGGCTACAATAAATATTCCTAGTCCTAAATAAGGAATAAACTGTTTTTTTACTGCTTTTTTATTCATAAACGGCTCCTTTCTTAATAGTACTTTAGTATTATATCATATTTTTCTGATTTTTGTTTATCAAATTTAGATTTTTTAAGGCCAGGCAACCAAACAATGACATCATTGGAATCAACGACAATTGGCCACATATTTCGTTCATTAACAGTAATTTTTTTATCGATAAAAATATCATTGATTTTTTTACTTCCTAACATTCCTTTTACATGAATTTTATCACCATTTTTTCGAGTTCGAACTCTTAAAGGAAATTTAACGTCCTCCTTACTTAATCGACAAATATTATTATCTGATTGATTAGAATTTTGAATTACCTCGATATTTTTGCCATTTGGTAAATTTAAATAATCAATTACCTCTATTTCATACTCTGTACTACTAATCATTTCTGTAACAAAAGTAAGTTCATTATAACTCTTTATAGCTTTTAGATTGTTAGGTAAATATATATATGTATTTGGTTTTTTAGAACGAATTAAGTGATAGATTAATTCTGCATGATGGTCTGTAATTAGCATCAAGTCATCTTGATAAATATTTTCTAATATATAGTAAATAACTTTCATTCCTATAACACGATCTAATTTTAAGAATTCCTCCACATTCAACACGTTTTGAGGGAATATTATTGGAATTAATTTTTCCACTTCTTTATCTATATAATTATTATATTCTAATAAAATTTTACTAAACTTATAAAACTTCGTATGAACCTTAGGATCTTCTTTTTTAAATTCCGGTACAATATATTTTCTAAAACGATTACGCGTATGAATATCCTCCAAGTTGGTACTATCTATATAATAACGAATTTTATTTTGTTTATCATAATCGATTAATTGTTGTTTTGTTAATTCTATAAAAGGTCGAATAATCTTATAATTTTTACGATTTACAATCTTCGAAAAACCACTATATCCCCTTAGTGTTGATCCTCGTACAATTCTCATTAAAATTGTTTCCATCAAATCGTCTCCATGATGTGCCGTAAACAAATATTTAGCATGATATTCTTTTACAATTTGTTCAAAATAATTATATCGTTTTGTCCTTGCTTCATTTTCAAAATTATCATCCCCATAATCTTCAATAGTCATACTCTCAAAAATTATATTATGGTTTCGGCAAAACTTTTCCACATACTTTTGTTCTTCCATTTGACCAGCACGACCTGTATTGTGATTAACATGGGCACATACAACTTCAATATCCAAAGCTATCTTTATCTTATATAAAATATGCAATAATGCCATTGAATCTGGGCCACCACTTACAGCAGCTACAACAGTATCACCATATTTTATATGTACATCTTTCATTAAAAATTCATATACACTATCCATAATTCACCTCAATTATTCATTTTAAGTATACCAAAAAAGAGTAGACATTGCTACCAATTAATCTTAGTAATATGATGTTCCTCTAAAAATTGATTTGTTTTAGAAAAAGGTTTACTACCAAAAAAACCACGATTTGCTGATAAAGGAGAAGGATGAACGCTTTCTAATATTAAATGATTAGGATTTTTGATTAATATTTTTTTACTTCTAGCGTAACTTCCCCAAAATATAAAAACCATAGGTTCAGACCTTTCACCTAATTTTTCAATAATAAAATCTGTAAAATTTTCCCATCCCTTATCCTTATGTGACAATGGTTTATCTTTTTCCACAGTCATAATAGAATTTAACAATAATACTCCTTGTTTTGCCCAATCAGTCAAATCTGTTAAATTTCTTTTGACACCTACATCATCATAAAGTTCTTTAAAAATATTTCTTAATGATGGAGGCATAGGAACTCCCATTTGAACAGAAAAAGACAAACCATGTGCTTCTTTATCACCATGATAAGGATCTTGACCAAGAATTACTACCTTAACTTGATCATAATCCGTATATCGAAGAGCATTAAATATATCAGAATATTTCGGATACACTACATGAGATTTATACTGGCTTTTTACGAAAATTCCAAGCTTATGAAAATAATCCTTCTTAAATTCTGGTTCTAATATTTCATCCCACTTTTTATTTATCATTAAACTTACCTTCTAAAATATCAAAATATTCTTCGCTATTTGTTGTTTTATCAATTAAATCAATCAATTCACTATCTGGAATATCAGATGTTTCCAAGTTTTCCACATTTTTTTCCACAGGAATATTATTTTCAAACAATTCTTGATTCATATCATTTGTTAATTCATGTAATGATTTTTCATCATAGAATTCTGTATTTTCTTTTGTTTCTAGACTATTATCAGTACTTTCCTCATTTTGAAAATATTGATTAACAAAATCGTCATTAATACTTTTAACAGAATCTAACATTTCGTCAAATGTTTCTTCCACAGAGTTTTCCACATTATTGTTCATAACTACCTCCTATTTCATTAGATATATCGGCAAATACATATATTGGAATCTGTTCTGCCCTACTATTCAAATCAAAATTATACTTTTTCAACACGTTTTCCACAATTTTTAAGTCATATTTATTCAGATTGTTCTTAATTGTCTTTCTTTTCTGTTGAAAACTATCATGTATAAGTTGAAAAAATAATTTTTCATTCTTAATATTATAATTTTTCTTATTTTTTTTGAATTCTACAACAATACTATCAACATTTGGCTTTGGAAGAAAAACATTTCTGCTTACATCCATCAATTTTGAAATGTCAAAATAATAGTTTAAAAAAATAGACAAAGAATTATAATCTTTAGTACCTGGTGTTGCTTTGAAACGATCTCCAACTTCTTTTTGAACCATTACTACAATTTTATCCACAGGAATATTATCCTCTATTACCTTCATAATAATGGGTGTTGTAATATAATATGGTAAATTAGCAACTATATACAATTTTTCATATTGATATTGCTTTAAATCATCTAAAATATTGCTCTTTAGAAAATCCTGATAAAAGATATCAATATTGTTAAATTCCATTACTAAATCATTTAAAACAATTTTAAGAGTTTCATCTATTTCATAGCATAAGACCTGTTTTGCGTTTTGCGCAAGTTTTTTTGTCAATGAACCAGCCCCAGGACCTATTTCAATTACTAAAGTATTTTTATCAATATTTGAGTTTTCCACAATTTTGTTGATAATATTCTCATCTATAATAAAATTTTGACCATACTTTTTTTTAAATTTAAAATTCTTCTCATTTAACATTTGTGACATTTTTTTTGGAGAATAATTCATAGTATCACCCTATTACATATTATACTAAATCTATTGACGCAAAACAAGAAAAAAAGGAATGATTACCATCCCCATCTTTTAATATTAAATGTAATATTGTTACCAGTAAGACCATCGCTACCCGAATCGGCATTTCTTGAATATGCTAAATCCATAACAACATTACCATTCTTCCAAGCATTTTGAACAGTACCACCTGTATCCAACACTACTGCTAAAAAAGATTCTTTTCCAAATTTTGTTATTTCTATAATTGTTCCACATGGAAACTTAGAAGTAGCCGCAGCTAAAATTCTAACATTACCATATTCATTATCATTATAATAAATTCCATTATATTTTAAGCTAAATTTTGTACCATCAACAGTCTTACAAGCTAAATACCCTTCACCAGAACAGCCAACACAATCAGGACCATATCCTATTAATTTACCAGTATAAATTCCGTAATCTCCTGTTCCTTTTTCAACAACCTCATTTGTTACCTCTTGAACGATTTTTTCTTCTACAGTAGATTCTTGATTATTTTGTTCTGTATAGCTAAGTCCTACTTTTCCCTCTGAAATAACATTTGTAACATTTTTAGGGATTTTTTTATTATATTGTACAACTGTTTTATAGTTTGTAACAGAAGTTATCACTTGAAAATCTTTTTCCTTATTTATATTATTAACAACTGCTTCATTCTCAGAATAATTACCAATTCCTAAACTTGACATAACTGATACAGTTAAAAAAATTATATATTTACTCAATAATTGCAGTAAATTTATATTCATCATATTCACCTCAAATTATGTTCACTATGTTAATAGTAACACAGTTATAAATTCAAGTCAAATTGAGCACAAGCGTTATTTGTCGTCTCTTTTAATACAGATTCTAAAGAAATGTTCTTAAGTTCTGATATCTTTTTAGCCACCAATAAAGTATAGATTGGTTTATTTTTTTTGCCTCTATATGGCTCTGGTGTCAAATAAGGACTATCTGTTTCTAAAACTAAATGGCTTATATCAATCTTTTTTACAATTTCTTTTAATTTTTCACTATTTTTAAAAGTTAATACCCCACCAATGCCTAACATAGAACCAATTGAAATAAATTTTAAAGCCATTTCATAACTAGAACTAAAACAATGAATAATAGACTTTACAGAATATTTTTTTAAAATATTATAAGTATCTTCTATCGCATCACGACTATGGATAACGACTGTTTTATGATATTTTGATGCAATATCTAATTGCTTTTGAAATACTAATTTCTGTTGTTCCATATTAGAACGATCAAAATGATAATCTAGTCCTATTTCACCAATTCCCACTATTTTTGGATCTGTAATATTTGCTTCGATGAAAGCAAAAAATTCGTCTTTGATATCTGATATTTCGCTAGGATGAATTCCTATTGTTCCGTATACATTAGGATATTTATGAATGATTTGTAATACCTCATGATTTGTTTTATCGTTATATCCACTAACGACTAATATATTGTCTTTCATTTCTTCTATTATTTCATCAATATTATCATATTCTTCACTTAAAATATGACAATGCGTATCTATTACCATAATATCCTCCTATACAAAAATAGAAACCAATTATTTAGTTTCTATCTTCTCTACAAATTATAATATATCGAATTAAACAACTTATCATAAATACTAAATATGCAGCGTCTAACAAGTTAAAATTAACAATGACATTGCACGTTATTAAAGCATAAAAAGCTACTATCGTCATTAAAACATACTTCGATTCTTTTAGTTTGTTTAGTGACATATTCCGTTCCCTTTCTATACAACAAAATAAATATATCATATATAATTGAACAATTCAAACAAAACAAACATCTTTTTTTTGACAATTTACATCATTTTACACATTTTTTTGACGTAATTCTTCTAATTTCTTTTCTTTATCAATTCTAATGAATAATGGCTCTGGTTGATTTAATTTAATTCCATAATCTAAACCTTTAAAATTGATACTTTCTATATAACGATTTTCCGTATTTAACTGTTGGAAAATTTTGTCAGATGTTCCAGGTAAAAAAGCTTGTAATAGTGTTGCCCCAGAACGAATCGCTTCTAATAAATTATACAAAACTGTCTTTAAACGGTCTTGTTTAGATTCATCTTTTGCTAAAATCCAAGGGGTTGTTTCATCTATATATTTATTACATCTTCTAAAAATATCAAAAATTAAGTCAATTGCTTCAGCTACTCTCAATTCATCCATTTTTTCTGTTACTTTAGTAGGCGTTTCTAAAACCAAATGAATTAATTCTTCATCAATTTCTTCTTTACAAGTTGGTTCATAAACAATCCCGTCAAAATACTTGTGAGCCATAGATATAGTTCTATTTACTAAATTTCCTAAAATATTGGCCAAATCAGAATTAATTCTTTCAATCAATAATTCATATGTAATTGTACCGTCACTTGCAAAAGGAATTTCGTGTAATAAATAATATCTGATAGCATCTACACCAAATTCTTGAACTAAATCATCAGCATACATAATATTTCCTTTTGATTTGCTCATTTTATCATTTCCATATAGAACCCATGGATGACCAAAAATCTTTTTTGGAAGTGGTAAATCTAATGCCATTAACATAATTGGCCAATAAATTGTATGGAATCTTAAAATATCTTTACCAATCAAGTGGATATCTGCTGGCCAATATTTTTTAAATTCTTCAGTACTATTTCCATCTACGTCGTATCCTAAAAATGTGATATAATTGCTCAAAGCATCAATCCATACATAGATAACATGTTTGTCATCAAATGTTACTGGAATTCCCCAATCAAATGATGTTCTAGATACACAAAGATCTTGTAATCCAGGTTTAATAAAGTTATTTACGATTTCATTTTTTCTACTTTCTGGTTCAATGAAATGAGGATGTTCATCCATGTATTTTATCAATCTATCTGTATAGTTACTTAGTTTAAAGAAATATGCGTCCTCACTTGTTAGATGAACTTCTCGACCACAATCAGGACATTTTCCATCTATTAATTGTGATTCGGTAAAGAATGATTCACATGGTGTACAATATAAACCTTCATATTTTCCTAGATAAATATCACCTTGGTCGTAAAGTTTTTTGAAAATTTTAGAAACCATTTCTTTATGAGCAGGATTGGTTGTTCGAATAAATTTATCATAACTAGTATTCATAACGTCCCATATTTTTCTAACTTCTAAAGCAATTTCATCTACATATTCTTGTGGATTCATTCCTGCTGATCTCGCCTTTTCCTCTATTTTTTCACCATGTTCATCTGTACCTGTTTGAAAATAAACATCATATCCTTGTAATCTTTTATAACGAGCAATAGCATCAGCTAAAACAATTTCATAAGTATTTCCAATATGTGGTTTTCCTGAAGCATAAGCTATTGCTGTTGAAATGTAAAATTTTTCTTTCATAAATTACCTCCTAATAATCACTTCTTCGTTCAACAAAATTTTCTTGTTCCTCTGTTAATAAATATTTTATAAAAATTCCTTGACAAATTTTGTCACCTTTATGAACAACATAATCTTTCATTCCTTCATTTTGTAATTTAACAAAAATATGTCCTTCATTGTCTACATTACTATAATAATCTTTATCTATAACACCTACTTGATTACACAATCTAACATTATATTTGAATCCCATGCTACTTCTAACAAATAATAACAAAACTTCACCATCATTCATATTTACTTTAATACCTGTTGGTATTTTCTTCACTTCATTTGGCTTTAAAATAAATTGTTCTATCGCTTCAAAATCATAACCTGCTGCAAATTTTGTTTCTCTTGCTGGAATATGATATGAATTATATAAATTTACATCATCCTTTACATCTTTTTTAAACTATTCATAACTAATTTTTTCAAAAAATCTCATATTTCACCTCAAAAATAAAAACTGTGTCCTAGATTAAGGACGCAGTTCACGTGGTACCACCTTATTTTATAGATTTACATCTACCTCAAATATTTAACGCATAATTACGGATTAAGCTAAATATCACTTAATCTATTCCAGAACCATTTCAAATGACTATTTTACTTATTTCCACCAAACATAAGCTCTCTATCAAAATAAATTCATTTTTCTTTCCTTCACAACATTTCAATAAACACTAAAATTATATCATACATCTCTTTATTCTTCAATATATTTAGTCAAAATTTTGGTAATAATGTCCACTACTATTATATCATTATTAGTTATAGTATCTTTAGATAATAATACAATACTACCAATTAAATCACCATTTACAATCATTGGATTTACAATATAAGAATAATCTACGATTTGATCTGTAATACATAAATTTTTCGATGATTTTTGAATGATTTTTTCTCTTTTTGAAAGCATATTTTGATATTCTACACTTAATTCTTTATTAAAAAAAACATTTTTTAAAGATGAGCTTAATTCCATAATGTTACTCATATCCGTAATAATAATATCTTTATTAATTACAGAAAAAACAGAATCAATAATGTTAGAAGAAATATCGGATACATTTTTTAATTCCGAGTATTTTTTTAAAATAATATTATTATCATCAATATAAATTTCAACATTTTCTCCTTCTTTAATTCTAAAATTCTTTCTAATTTCTTTCGGTATAACTATACGTCCTAGTTCATCAATTCTTCTTACAACACCAGTTGCCTTCATCTTATACCTCACTTTCTTTAATATTTTGGATTGATTTTCCAAATTTATGTGTTATAATCGTGAAAGGAGTGATTTATATGGAAAAAATATATGTTTTTGGTCATAAAAAACCAGATACAGATAGTATTGCTGCAGCAATTTCACTATCTAATTTAAAAACTCAATTAGGGATCCCTGCTGAACCAAGAACTTTAGGAAATTTAAATAATGAAACTAAATTTGCTTTGAATTATTTTAAGGAAGATGAGCCAAAATATTTAAATGATGTAAAATTACAAGTCAAAGATACAAAATATATAAAAGATTATTTCTTAAAAAATGATCAATCTATTTACGATGGCTATAATTATATGAATAAATTTAATATTGGTAATTTACCAGTAATAGATAAAGATGGAAAATTTTCTGGATTAATTTCAATGAAAGATATTGCAAAATATCAAATGAAAGAAGAATTAAATCATTTAAATGCTTCTTACGATAATATTTTAAAATCAATAAATGGAGAAATTATCCTAAAATTTGATGATGAATTTGATATAAAATTATTAACAGCTTCCTATCGTAGCACTACATTTATAGAAAATGTAAATGTAGATAGTAAAATAGGGCTTATCGTTGGTGATCGTCATAGTATTATTGAATATGCTGTCAATAATAATGTAAAATTAATCGTTCTAACAGGAAATTCCGAAATTAAAGATATTCACCTAGATATCGCTAGAAAAAATAAAGTTAACATTATTCGTACAAATTATGACAGTTTTACTACATCACGTAAAATATGGTTAGCAAATTTTTTAAGCACAATTACAGAGAATCAAAATATTATTTGTTTCAATGAAGAAGATACTGTTGACGATGTAATGGATAAAACAAAAAAATTTAAATATAGCAATTATCCGATTATCAATAAAAATAACGAATGTTTAGGACTTATGCGTATTTCAGACATTAATGATGCTACACGTAAAAAGGTAATCCTTGTTGATCATAATGAAGCAATTCAAAGCGTAGATGGGTTAGAAGAAGCAGAAATTGTAGAAATTATCGATCATCACAAAATTGGAACACTAGGAACAAGTCTTCCAATTAATTTTAGAAATATGCCTCTAGGTAGTTCAAACACAATTATTTATCTTTTATATAAAGAAAATCAAATAAAAATTCCAAAAAATATTGCTGGTTTAATGTTATCAGGTATCATATCTGACACATTATTGTTCCGTTCACCAACAACTACTGATATAGATAAAAAAGCAGCAAATGAATTAGCAACTATTGCTCAAGTAGATTTAGAAAAATATGGAATGGAATTATTAAAAGCAGGATCATCTTTAAAAGGAAAATCAAAAGAAGATATATTATTTATGGATTTCAAAAACTTTACAATAGATGAGAAAAAAGTAGGAATAGGACAAATTACAACATTCGATATTAGTGAGATTGAAAATGAAAAAGAAGAATATGTGGAATTAATTAATCAAATAGCTGAAAATAGTGATTATTATGCATTAGCCTTATTTGCAACTGATATTATTAAGAATGGTTCTTACATTTATTACAATGAACAAGCGAAAGAAGTTTTCGCAAATAGTTTTGATATAGATGATTTAAAAGAAGGATCCTATATTGATGGATGTGTATCTCGTAAAAAACAATTTATTCCAAGTATTATTAATACAATTGAAAAAAAATAGTCAAATGACTATTTTTTTGATTGTTCTAATATTTTTATAAAATCAAGAAGATAATAAATATAATGCTTTTCTAATTTGACAATATCAAGTGTTATAACAAGACATCCTAATGTCATTTTAAAACGAAACATTCTAGATAATTTACTAGTTTCCAAAAATAAATGTTGTCCATCCAATTGATTTGTTAACTCTTTGGATAATGTCAATTCAATAAAATTATTCGTTTGTCTAACTTTTGTGATTCCAATTTTTTTAGCCTTATTCTCAAATAATTCTTCATACATATAAATTAACATTTCATCACTTAATTTTCCAAATCGATCTTCTAATTCTAACTTGATTTTATTTAACATCTCATAAGAATTAATTTCATTTATCTTTTTATGAATTTCAATTTTTAAATCTGTTTCTTCTACATAATCATCTGAAATAGAAGTTGCCACATTAATAAGAGGTTGTTCATCTGTCTTTTCTTCCATTACTGGTAATCCCTTTAATTTTTTGATTTCATCTTCTAACATTTTTAAATATAATTCTATTCCAATAGAATCAATAAATCCAGCCTGTTCGCTACCTAATATATCTCCGGCACCACGAATAGACAAATCTCTCATGGCAATTGCAAAACCACTTCCAAGTTCTGTAAATTCTTTTATTACAGATAATCTTTTTTCTGCTATTTCCGACAATACTTTTCCCCTTTTATACATTAAATAACAATAAGCAATTAAATTTCCACGTCCAACTCTACCACGAATTTGATATAGTTGTGACAAACCAAATCGATCAGCATCAATAATAATTAACGTATTAACAGATGGAATATCAATTCCTGTTTCAATAATTGTAGTACATAATAATACATTATATTCCTTATTGATAAAAGACATCATAACATTTTCTAATTCAACTTTTGTCATTTGTCCATGAGCATAAGTAATTTTAGCCTCTGGAACTAATTTAGAAATTTGACTTGCCATATTTTCAAGATCAGACACATGATTATAAAGAATAAATACTTGACCATCTCTTGCCAATTCTTTATAAATAGCATCTTTTATAATTTGACTATTTTCTTCTAAAACGTATGTTTGAATTGGATAACGATTTATGGGAGGAGTTTCAAGTAAAGATAAATCTCGAATTCCTACCATTGACATTTGTAATGTTCTTGGGATTGGAGTCGCAGATAAAGTTAGTACATCCACATTATTTTTTAATTGTTTAATCTTTTCTTTATGTTTCACACCAAATCTTTGTTCTTCATCTACCACAAGTAATCCTAGATCTTTAAAAATAATATCATCGCTTAACAGTCTATGTGTACCTATTACAATATCTATTTTCCCTGATTTTAATCCTTCAATTATTTTTTTTGTTTCTTTTTGTGATACAAATCGATTTAAACAAGCTATGTTCACTGCATATTCCTTAAATCTCTCTAAGGCATTTGTATAATGTTGATTAGAAAGAATAGTGGTTGGACAGAGATAAGCCACCTGTTTATTTGACATAACAGCTTTAAACATCGCACGAAACGCTATTTCTGTTTTTCCATAACCAACATCACCACAAAGTAAACGGTCCATTGGTTTTTCTTTTTCCATATCTCTTTTAATTTCTTCAGTTACTTTTCTTTGATCAACAGTATCTTCGTAAATAAACCTGTTTTCGAAATCTATTTGATCTTGATCATCTTTTTTAAAAGCAAATCCTTTACTAGATTCACGCATTGCATATAATTTTAATAACTCTCCTGCAATATTTTCTAATTTTTGTTTTACTCTAAGTTTTGTTTTACTCCATTCATTGCCACCTAATTTATTAATTTTTGGTTCTAAATTATCATTCGTAGAATATTTTGAAATTAATTCAATTTTTTCTACAGGAATATATAACTTATCTCCACCCTTATATTCTATAATTAAATAATCTTTCTTTAAATTATTTTGAATTAATGTCTTAATTCCTAAATATTTTCCAATACCATGAACGTTATGAACAACATAATCACCTACACTTAATTTATTGATGTCACGAATTTTAGATCCATATTGAAAATTATTTTTATAACGAATTTTAGTGTTTTTTTTATGAAATAATTCTGATTCACTAATTACTACTATTTCATTATATACAAATCCATTTTCTATAGGTTTAATAATTAAGTTAATTTTATTTTTAATAATTTCTTTTTCATTTGTTACAAAAAAGTTAGAATTCTCTAGATTGTCTAAAATTTTATTAATTTGATAATGATTAGAAACACATATAACGACAGTTTTATTTTGTTTGATTAATTGATTTAAATATTGATTTAACTCTTTTAAATCCTTTGGAAGCGTGTCAATATCATAAGAAACATAATTAATTTGATTTGAAATATTTATAGTAGAATCAAATTTGAATAAACAAATTTTTTCTTTTAATTGAATATCTTCTAAATGATTCATAAATTGAATATCTTTTTCCAAATTAGAATTTTCTTTATATTCAATAATTTCTTGTTGTAATTGTTGATAGCTTGTTTGAATTTCAGATATTTCATTAAATATTGTTATAACATTATCAAAATAGCCAGAAATATTTGTTACTTGACCGTACTTTGTTAAATCACGATGTTTATCAGATAATTCACCACTAGAAGTAATAAACTCTGTATTAGGTAGTATTTGAACAGATTCTAAATTATCCAACGTTAATTGTGTCTCTACATCAAATATTCGAATAGATTCAATTGTATCACCCCAAAATTCTAAACGAATAGGATTGCTTTGACCTAAAAGAAAAATATCTATAACAAAGCCACGAACTGCCATCTCACCTGTTTTTGAAACAATTGTTTCTCTTGTATATCCTAAAGAAATTAATTTTTGAACTAATTCTTTCATATTATAATCTTTATTTTTATCAATCCTTAAAATAGCATCATTAAATACTTCTTTAATTGGCAAATATCTTAAATAGCCCATTAAATTTGTTACAATTATTTTTTTATTGTTTAAATCACACAAAGTCATTAATCTGTTATTTTTAAATTCTGGAGAAATAGCTAAAGCTTCACTCGTCAAAAAATCATCCATTGGAAAAAATAATACATCTTTTGTATAACAACTAATTGATTTATAAAAAAGATTAGCCTCATATAAACTGCTCGTAACAAGCAATATTGATGAATCTTCATTTATAAATTTATCATAAACATATAATGCCTTTAATTCTTTATTAAGACCTGTTACTACCTCTTCAGTTTGATTACTAAAAATTGTATTAAAAAATGACTTCATCTTCACTCCTCCTAAGAAACACTAAAAATGATACTCGACGTATCATCCATTATATTTATTCATTAAATTATCAAAAGACATACTTAAATAGTCATCTAATATCTGTGGAAATTTTTCAATAGTATTTTGAATAATTTGATTAGATTCTTGATCTAATTTTCCTAACACATAATCTTTTGTATCCATTTGTTTATTATTGGAAATACCAATTTTAATTCTTTTATAATTTCTTGTATTTAAATTAGCTTCAATATTTTTTAAGCCATTATGGCCCCCACTACTACCTTTGTATTTTATTTTTATTTTTCCCATATTCATATCTAGATCATCACTAATAACTAATAAATTATCAATATCAATTTTAAAATAATCCATATATTTTTTTATAACATCACCTGATAAATTAATATATTTTTGAGGTTTTAACAACATAATTTTTTCATTGTTATATAAAAAATATGTATAAATTCCTCCAAATTTTTCTTTATCAAAAAAAAGGCCTTTTGAAGTAGCATATTTATCTATCGCCATAAATCCCATATTATGACGAGTTTTTTCATATTCTTTTCCAGGATTGCCTAAACCAACTACTAATTTCATATTACTCACCTCTATGATATTCTTTATAAACTTCACTTTTATTTAATCCACGATCATTTGAAACTTTTTTAATAGAATCTTTTGAAGAATATCCTTCTTTAATATATAAATTCACATGTTCAATAATTGTTAAATGTTCATAACGATTAACTTCATTATTTCCCGAAACAATTAATACAATTTCTCCTTTTATTTCAATGGTTTCTTGAAATAATTGTTCAAGTGTTCCTCTATATATTTCCTCAAATTTTTTAGATATTTCCCGGGAAATACACGCATTTCTATTTCCCAAAACTTCTTTAATAGTCTTTAAAGTTGATTGAATTCGATGAGGGGCCTCATAAAAAATGATGGTTGCTTTCTCATTTTTTAGTTCTTCTAATTCTTTCTTCATTTTACTTTCTTTACTATTTAAAAAGCCATAAAATAGAAAAGGCTGTGGGCTTAATCCAGAAGCTATTAAAGCTGGAACAAAAGCTGTTGGACCTGGTAGTGCTACAACATTGAAATGATTATTAATAGCTACTTTGACTAACTCATATCCTGGATCACTAATAATCGGTGTACCACGGTCTGTAACTAATCCAACATCTACACCTTTATTCAAATATTCTAATAATTTATCATCGTTCATAGATTCATTAAATTTATGACTTGATATTAATCTTTTTTTTATATTTAAATGATTTAACAACAAAGCAGTAACTCGTGTATCTTCACAAAAAATAACTTCTACTTCTTTCAAAATATTGATAGCTCTTAAAGTAATATCTTCCAAATTTCCTATCGGAGTTGGAATTAAATATAATGTAGGACTTTTATCATAGCTTTTTTGAGACATGCTATCACTCCTTTATTTAAAATAATTTAAAATTTGGGTTGTATAATGACCATTTTCATCATAAATATAAAGTGGATTTAACACTTTAACACCAGGTTTTCCATTTTTTACACCTTCAATTAAAAGAATATTAGAAACACTATTTAAATTGGAATAAACGTATTGAATTTTTTTTGGCTCAATATTATATTTTTTCATCGTTTCTATAATATCTACTAATCTTTCTGTTCGATGTACTATAGCGATATTCCCGTTATTTTTTAGCAACTTTTTTGCTATATGAAATACATCATCTAAATTTAATGTTATTTCATGTCGAGCTATTTTTTTATAATCAGATAAATTCATGATTGATTGCTCATTTACTTTGAAAAATGGTGGATTACAAGTAATAGTATCATAACAGTCTGATTGTAAATGTTTATAAAATTCATTTACATCAATATTATATAAATGAATTTTGTCTTCTAATGAATTATATTTTACAGAATCGACTCCTAAATTGTAAACTTCTTTTTGAATTTCAACACCATCAATTGTTGCATTCGTTAAATTTGTTAATATTAAAGGAACCACGGCATTTCCAGTGCCAATATCTAAAATTTTTTTTGTATTTTTACGAAGTGTTACAAAATTAGGAAGTAATATAGAATCAATAGAAAATCGGAACATTTCGTCATTTTGATAAATTTTTAAATTTTCATAGCCTAATAAATAATTAAGATTGTTCATGTATTTTAATAATTTCCTTATTCATATTTTCTATTTCGTAACTTTGTTTTAATATATCAACAGAAACAACTTTTCCTTTACCAGATTCAAGTTCAACAACTTGTCCAACTTGCGGTAATTTTTTCTTTAGTTCCTTATAGCAACAATTTTCATATTTTAAACAACATAGAAGCCTTCCACATACACCATTTATTTTATTTGGATTTAAAGAAAGATTTTGATTTTTTGCCATGGATATAGAAACAGAATCAAATTCATTAATAAATCTTGAACAACATAGTTTTTGACCACAAATTCCTACTCCACCAACTTTTTTAGCCTTATCTCTTACACCAATTTGATGTAATTCAATTCTTGTTTTATAAATAGCTGCTAAATCACGAGCTAAATCACGAAAATCAACTCGGTTGTCAGAATAAAAAGAAAATAATAACTGACTTTGATCTAATGTAAAGGAAGCGTCAATTATATTCATATTTAAATTGTACTTTTTTACTAATTGTCGGCATCTTTTTAAAGATTGATGCGCTAGTTTTAAATTTGATTGATATTTCTGATAATCTTTCTTTGTTGCGATTCTCACTATATGTCCTAAATTTTTATGTAGTTTGCTTTCATCTATTGGATGAATATTTGTACTAATATAACCAAGATGTAAAGTATTATCAGAATTTTCCACTACTACAGTAATTCCTTTTTTCAATTCTAACTTACTGGTAAAATAATACTCTATATTTTCTGTATTATCTAAAGAAATTCCTATAATATACTTCATACTACACACCTCCTATATCTATAATCATACGATCTATCAATAAGTTTTGATTGGCATTTACATTTAATTTATCTTTATAATAAATCAGTAAATTAATTTTATGGCTTAAACTATTAACTGTATTATTTTCTATAATAGTTTGATCTATTTTTTCAATAAATATATTTTTACGATTTAATTTACAATTGACAACATCTTTATAATAAAAAATTAATAATTCAAAAAATGTAATAATATCTTCTTTTTCGCGAAAAAAATCAAAAAATAATTTTTTTTCATACACAATAGTTCTTTTTTTATATTTTTCCAAATATTCTACAAACTGAATCGTATTTAAAAAAATTTTATTAAATTGATCAATAGAATCATATTTTTTCGATAAATATTGTTTTATGTCATTCGATTCACTTTTATTACAATTCAAATTTAATATTTTACATCTTGATATAATTGTTGGTAATAGTTGATGAATATTATCTGTAATAAGAATTGCCATAATATTATTTTGTGGTTCTTCCAAAAATTTCAAAATAGAATTGGCGGCAGCACTATTCATACGATGAGCTTGTTTTATAATATAAATTCTCTTTTGATTTTCAATTCCTTTTGTCATAAATTCTTCTTGTAATGAAATTAATTGTTCCTTTTTTATCCACATTCCATCTGGTTGAATAATTTTTATTTCAAGATAATTATTATTATCAATATTATGACATTGAAAACATTCATCACATTTCAAAGAATTTGAATAATGAAAGGGACACAACACACATTTTATAAAAGAAAAAATAAAATTTTCACCATCTTTATTTCCATTTGTTTCAAATAAGTAAGCATGAGAACATTTTTCTTTTTTTATATCATTCATTAATATGCGATACGCTATTTTATATTCTTCCTTGAAATCATCAAGCATATTAACACCTTCTTTAAAAAATTAATATATGTATAAATATTAGAGAAAATAATGCTGGTATTCCTAAAAAACTAATGATTCCAATATTAAAAAAATTAATAGGTATTATTATATTTAAAGGGACAGCAATTAAATTATAACTATATAGCAAAAAAGAACTAAAAATTATTTTTTTTATTATTTTAATTATTTTTTTCCACATAAGATCACCACTAAATAATATGTAGTCAAATAATTTTTATGATATTTCAGTTCTATCTTCCAAAGCTAATTCAAGTGTTAATGAATCTATATATTCCATATCTACACCAATAGGTACACCATGAGCAATTTTAGAAACCTTTACTCCACTATTTTCTAAAATTTTAGAAATATATAATGCTGTAGTTTCTCCTTCTATACTTGGTTTTATTGCTAATATAACTTCTTTTACATCAGATTTTTTTACACGTTCAATTAATTGATTAATATTAATATCTTCAGGAGTAATATTATCCAGAGGGGATATTAAACCTCCTAATACATGATATAGTCCATTATAAGTTCCAACTTTTTCAAATAAATTAACATTTTTAACTTCTTCTACTACACAAATTACATTATGATCTCTGTTTGGAGATTTACAAATTTCGCATAAATCTCCTTCACACAAATTATTGCATTGCTTACAATGCTTAATCTTTTTAGGAATATCTAATAAAGTATTAGAAAAAAGAGTTAAAATTTCTTCATCCATATTTAAAGTAGAAAGTGCCATTCTTTCTGCACTTTTTTCACCAATTCCAGGTAGTTTCTTAAAACATTCAATTAAATTCAATATCGTTTGTGGATACTTCATATTAAAATAATCCTGGGATGCCTTGAGTATACTTACCCATTTTTTCTGATGTTACTTTATCAATTTTATCCATTGTATTATTTAACGCTACCATAATCATATCCTGTAATAATTCAACATCTTCAAATCCATCTTCTTGATTAATTTTTATAGATTTTACTTTTTTATCTCCAGTCATTTGAATAGTTATAAAAGAATATGTTTCTTCAAATACAGTTTTATCTATTTCTTCTTTTTCCTTCATCATAGTTTTTTGTAAGTTTTGTGCTTGTTTCATCATTGCTTGTATATTCATAAATCATTTTCCTCTCTATATTCATAATTTTTAATTTTACTATTATATTCTTTTTTTATTTTTTCCCATTGATTACTATCAACAGCTATACCATGAATTGGTAAATTTAATTTTTTTAAAAATAAATCATCTATCATTAAAATATTATCATTAAAGTCACGAACCATCACATTATTTGTATATACAATTATAAAATAATTATTTCCGTATGCTTTAATATCACCATCTAGAATTAAATCAATTATCTCAGAATACTTTTGATTATATTTTTCATCTCGAATACAAAGAACATCGTCTTTAAACTTCAAATATTCTTTTTTGTTAAAAAAACACAAAGTATTATTGATACGAATATCTATTATCTTTTCTATATTATTTAATTTTTGATTATGTTCCACAATATCAGTAGTAATAGGTTCTACTTTACTATTATCTGAATAATCTAAATCTATCAATTTAATTATCGTTAATTCAAAAATCAATTTCATATTATTGGTATTTTTCATTTCAAATAATGAATCATTAAATTTTTCAATATAATTAATTGTATTTTCTTTTGTTAAAAATAAATCATCAACTTTTGAAGTGTTATTTCGAATAAAATTATTTAATAATAAATCTCTCAAATATAAAATTATTTCTTCCGTCAATTTATAAAAATCTTTCCCAGATTGGTTATAATTATCAATTTTTTTAAAAACAGTTTCATAATTTTTCTGATTTATTTGTTTAAAAAAATCATTGATTTCTACTGGAGTAATTGTACCATTAATTTCATGTATATCTTCTAACGTTATTTTATTATTAGAATAAGAAATTGCTTGATCTAATAAACTTAATGAATCTCTCATACCACCATCAGATAAAGAAGCTATTGCATTTAGGGCAGCATCTTCTATATGAATACCTTCTAAATTTACAATTTGACGCAGTCTTTTTACAATATCATCATTGTCTATTTTTTTAAAATCAAATCTCTGACATCTGGATAATATTGTAATAGGTATCTTATAAGGTTCTGTTGTTGCTAAAATAAATATAACATGACTAGGGGGTTCCTCTAATGTCTTTAGTAAAGCATTAAAGGCTCCTGTAGACAACATATGAACTTCATCAATTATATATACTTTATATTTTCCATATGTTGGTGCCAAAGAAATTTTACTTTTTAATTCTCTAATTTCCTCTACACCATTATTAGAAGCAGCGTCTATTTCTATAATATCAACAGCCTGCTTTTTATTATATTGTGTACAATTTACACATTTTTCACATGGGTTATAATTATCTAAATGTTCACAATTTACTATCTTTGCTAATATTTTCGCAGTACTGGTTTTTCCTGTTCCTCTTGGGCCAGTAAATAAATAAGCGTGAGATATTTTATTATATTCAATAGCATTTTTTAATGTTTTTGTAATTGTATTTTGTCCAACTACTTCATCAAAATTTTTAGGTCTATATTTTCTATATAAAGATTGATACATAGTTTCACCTCACACGTATATATTATATCATAATTTAGCATAAAAAAAGGAATTATAATTTTCTTTTTTCTTTAAAAAATTGTTGCAATAATTTTTTTGATTCTTCGTTTAAAATATTATTTTGTATAAATATTTTTTTATTTTTTAAATGATAATTTTCTAATTCACCAAAACTTTTATTAGAAATAGAATAATAAATTTTTTTAATTCTAGATTGAATAATCGCTCCTGTACACATCATACATGGCTCAACTGTTGTATATAAAACACAATCATCTAAATGCCATGTTTTTAATTTTTTACAAGCTTTTGCTATAGCTATAATTTCAGCATGCATAATAGCATTTTTTTTAATTTCTTTTTTATTATGAGCTTTAGATATTATTCTTCCATCTTTAACAATTACACATCCGATTGGAACATCATTTTTTTTATAAGCCTTTTTAGCTTCATTAATTGCCAACATCATATATTTTTCATTCATACTAATCACCATAAAAAAAGACACACACATTTAGGAATCCTTAAGGCTGCTATTTTCCAATCCTGACCTGGTTCAAATATAAATGTTGTGTCTACTCCATAATACATTATTTTATAATAATAATCAATCATTTTAATGTTTCACGTGAAACATTATGCTAAATATTTTATTTTAAAAATATTATTAAGAAATTATAAATAATTTTAAATGATTAAACATTAAATGTTACTAATTTCTTATTTTTAGTACTAGCATATTAATAAACCAATGTTTCACGTGAAACATTGATTTAATTTTATTATTTTATATTTTTTTAATAAATTAATAAAAAAAAGAATAATGTTTCACGTGAAACATTATTCTTCTGAATTTTCATTATCTTTTTCAATAACAGTTATATTGCTAACTCTTTGATTATCTTTTAAATTAATTAATTTTACACCTTGAGCAACACGACCTGTAGTAGAAATTTGTTCAATAGGCAATCGAATAATAATTCCACTAGTCGTAATAATCATTAAATCTTCTTCTTTTGTTACTGTTTTAAATGAAACAATATTTCCATTTTTATCAGTAACATTTAAAGCTTTAACACCTTTACTTCCTCTATGTGTTTTACGATATTCTGTAATATCGGTTTGCTTACCATAACCATTTTCAGTAACAACTAAAATTTGTTTTTCTTGATCTGATATTTCACAACCAACACATATTCCATCACCAACATCAATTCCTTTTACACCAGAAGCAGTTCTACCCATTATTCTAATTTCAGATTCATCAAAACGTATCATTCTTCCGTTAGAAGATGCAATTAAAATTTCATTATTTCCATCTGTTTTCTTTACTGAAATTAAATTATCATCTTCTTTTAATGTAATAGCTAATTTTCCATTATTTCTTATGTTATCAAACTCACTAATATCTGTACGTTTAATTAAACCATTTTGTGTACAAAATACCATATATCTGTTTTTATCTTGATTTGAAATACTAATCATTGCAGTAACAATTTCATTTTTATCAATTGGAATTAAATTAATAATTGGTAATCCTTTGGATTGTCTATTATATAAAGGAACTTCATATCCTTTCATTCGATATACTTTTCCTTTATTTGTAAAGAATAATATATAATCATGAGTCGTCATTGATATCATGTTTTTAACAAAATCTTCTTCATTTGTTGCCATTCCTTTAATTCCAACTCCACCACGATTTTGTGATTTATAATTTTCACTATTTACACGTTTAATATAACCATTATTTGTAAGTGTTATAATGATATCTTCTACTGGAATTAAAGATTCATCTTCAATATAATCAATAGCAGTCATGTCAATATTTGTTCTTCTATCATCAGCATATTTATTTTTAATTTCAATTAATTCTTGCTTGATAATATCTAGAACTTTTTGTTCAGAAGCCAAAATAGATTTCAATTCTTCAATACGTTGTAATAAATCTTTTAATTCATTTTCTATTTTATCTTTTTCTAGACCAGTTAATCTTCTTAATTTCATTTCTAATATTGCTTCACATTGGATTACATCTAAAGCAAATTTAGACATTAATTGTTCTTTTGCAATATCATCATTCTTAGAAGATTTTATAATTTTTATTACTTCATCAATATTATCTAAAGCTATTTTTAATCCTTCTAAAATATGTACCCTAGCTTCACACTTATTTAAATCAAATCTAGTTCTTCTAATAATAATTTCTTTTTGATAATCAATATATTTTGAAATAATTTCTTTAAGACCAAGTGTTTTAGGAACACCATTGTCTAGCATTAAAAATATAATTCCATAATTTGTTTGAAATTGAGTATGTTTATATAAATTATTCAAAACAACTTGTGGATTAGCATCTCTTTTAAGAGTTATCGTAATTTTTACACCATTTTTTAAATCTGTATGATAATCAGAAATTCCCTCAATTGTTTTATTATGGACTAATTCAGCAACCTTATTTTTTAATTCCATAGTATTAACACCATATGGAACTTCATCTACAATAATGTAATGTTTTCCATCTTTTTCTTCAATGCTTGCTCTACTACGAATTGTAATTGTACCACGTCCAGTTTCGTACGCCTTTTTTATACCACTATTTCCTAAGATGATACCTCCTGTTGGAAAATCTGGACCTTTAACATATTTCATTAATTCTAAAGTATCAATCTCAGGATTATCAATATAGGCAATACATCCATCAATAACCTCTCCTAAATTATGTGGAGGAATATTAGTTGCCATTCCAACTGCTATTCCCATCGTACCATTAACTAAAATATTAGGAAATCTGGATGGTAAAATTTCTGGTTCCTTTTCAGATTCGTCAAAATTTGGAATAAAATTTACAGTATTTTTATTAATATCCCTTAATAATTCCAATGAAATTTTTGATAATCTTGATTCAGTATAACGCATGGCAGCGGCACCATAACCTTCAATATTACCAAAATTACCATGACCATCTACCAACATATGACGATAACTGAAATCTTGAGCCATCCTAACCATTGCCTCATAAATAGACGAATCTCCATGTGGATGATATTTTCCCATTACATCTCCTACAATACGAGCTGACTTTTTATGTGGTTTGTCCGGCGTATATCCTGATTCATACATTGACCATAAAATTCTACGATGAACAGGCTTTAAACCATCTCTTAAATCCGGTAAAGCACGAGATATAATAACACTCATTGAATATTCCAGAAATGATGATTTTACTTCTTCTACTATACTATTTTCTTCTAATCTATCTCTACTATGATCCATATAAACACCTCCTAAATATCTAAGTTTTCAACATAGCTAGCATGTTTTTCAATAAATTCTCTTCTAGGTTCTACTTCGTCTCCCATAAGTTTAGAAAAAACATCATCTGCTGCAATTAAATCATCTACAGTAATTTTTCTAAGAATTCTGGTATTAATATCCATTGTAGTTTCATTTAATTCTTCAGCATCCATTTCACCTAATCCTTTCATACGAGAAATGTCATACTTTGTGTTAGGATTTAAAGAGGCTAAATAAGCATCTCTTTCTTCCGGATTCAATACGTATTTAATAGTCTTTCCATGTTTAATACAAAATAATGGAGGTTGAGCAGCATATACATATCCGGCCTCTACAATAGGTCTAAAAAACCTATAAAATAATGTTAATAACAATACTCTTATATGTGATCCATCTACATCAGCATCAGTCATAATAATAATTTTATGATATCTCAATTTATTCAAATCAAATTCTGTACCAATTCCTGTTCCAAAAGCTGTAATAATTGTTCTAATTTCTTCATTAGATAATGCTCTATCTAATCTAGCCTTTTCAACATTCAAAATTTTTCCTCTCAATGGCAATATTGCTTGTGTCATAGAATTTCTTCCCTTTATAGCAGAACCACCAGCTGAATCTCCTTCGACCAAAAATATTTCACAAACTTTAGGATCCTTATCTTTACAATCAACTAATTTACCACCAAAATTAACAACATCTAAATCACTTTTTCTTCTTGTTAATTCTCTAGCCTTTTTAGCAGCAACTCTTGCTCTAGCAGCTGTCATTGTTTTTTCCACAATCAATTTAGCTTCATCTGGGTTTTCCATTAAAAATCTTTCAAATCCTGCTGAAAAAACATTATCAGCAAGCTTACGAACCTCGGAATTTCCAAGTCTTCCTTTTGTTTGACCCTCAAATTGAGGATTTGGATGTTTACAAGAAACAATCATTGTTAATCCTTCTTTAACGTCATCTCCAGTTAAAGAATCATCTTTTTCCTTTAAAAAATTATTTCTTCTAGCATAATTATTGATGATACGAGTTAAGGCTCTTCTTACACCTTCTTCATGAGTTCCTCCATCATGAGTATTTATATTATTTACAAATGAATATATACTGTCCGTATAACCAGAATTGTATTGCATTGCTACTTCAAAAAATACTCCATCATCTTCCCCTTCTAAATGAATTATTTGGTTGTGAATTGGAGTTTTATTCTTATTTAAATATTTTACATATTCACTAATTCCACCTTCATAATGGAATATTTCACCAGTTGTATCCTCATCATCACGATCATCTCTCAAAGTTAATTTTAATCCTTTATTTAAAAAGGCTAATTCACGAGTTCTAACTTTTAATGTTTCATAATCATAGATATCAGTGTCAAAAATATCAGGATCAGGTTTAAAAGAAACTGTAGTACCCATTCTTGATTGTTCACATTCACCAATTACAGTTAATTTTTGAACTGTTTTTCCACCATTTGCGAATTTACATTCATATATTTTTCCTTCTTTGTAAACTGTAACTGTTACCCATTTTGATAAGGCATTTACAACAGAAGCACCTACTCCATGTAATCCTCCAGATACTTTGTATCCTCCACCACCAAATTTTCCACCAGCATGTAAAACTGTGTAAACTGTTTCAACCGTAGATATACCTGTTTTAGGATGAACACCTACTGGAATTCCTCTACCATTATCCTTTACAGTGATAGAATTATCTTTGTTAATAACAATTTCAATATTATTACAAAAACCAGCTAAAGCTTCATCAATAGAGTTATCCACAATTTCCCACACAAGATGATGTAAACCTTTTACATCAGTAGTTCCTATGTACATACCTGGTCTTTTTCTTACAGCTTCTAAGCCTTCCAAGACTTGAATATCCGAAGCATCATAATGTTCATTTTTATTATCCATTTTTATTCACCTCTGTTATTTTTTTTATTGAACCATTTTCTATTTCAATTAATTTTGATTCATTCCTAATTTTTTTACTAATATTATTTAAATCTGTCGTCGTTATAATTGTTTGCATATCTTGATTAATATATTTAAGCAAATTATTTTTCTTTTTTCTATCTAATTCACTAAAGACATCATCTAAAAGCAAAATTGGATTACTTCCTCTATATTGATAAAATATTTTAATTTCAGATAATTTTATTGCTAATATAGCCATTCTTTGTTGGCCTTGAGATCCATAATTCTTAATATTATCGTTTTTGATTAAAAAATCTAGATCATCTCTATGTGGACCAATTAAAGTTACCTTATATTTTTTTTCTTTAGAAAATATTTCTTCAAAAGAAGTTTTTAGTTTCTCTTTGATTAAGTTTCTATTATAATCTTTAAATTTTAAAGAAGTTTTATAAGTAATATGAAAATCCTTAATATTTGATAAATTTTCATAAATATTAGAGATATTTTCATTTAACTTATTAATAAATTTATAACGCAATTGATAAATAATAGCAGCTTTATCGATTAAATAGTTTGTTAGAATAGCAAAATAATTTTCATCGAAGTAACTATTTTTTAAATAATCATTTCTCATTTTTAGTAATTTATTATAGTCATTTAAAATTGATAAATAATCAGGATATAACTGACTTATTTCTGAATTTAAAAATCTTCGTCTTTCACTGGGTGATCCTTTTATTAAAGTTAAATCATCTGGGTAAAAAATGATTATATTCATTTTTGAAATATAATCATTAATTTTTTTTATTTCATTATTATCAACTTTTAATTTTTTAGCATCGTCATTAAATATTAATTCTAATTTAGTTTTGATACTTTTATCATATAAATTTCCACTTATTTTAAAAAAAGATTTTCCTGTCTTTAATAAGTTATTATCAATATAAGAACGATGTGACTTAGTTAAACCTAAAACATATAAACTTTCTAATAAATTTGTTTTTCCTTGGCCATTTTTTCCATAAATAATATTAATACCTTTTTCTAAACTCAATGCTAAGTTATCGTAATTACGAAAATTTGTAATATTTATATTTTTTAAATACATTATACACCTTCTTTTTTTATAAAATGGCCTATTTTTCAAAATATAACTATTCTTAGTACACCTGTACCTATAAACAATTATATCACAAAATCAAAGAAAAAATAAGCATTTAGCTTATTTTTCTTCTTTTTCTTATAACTGATTCTAATCTAGTTGATCTTAAAATTTGATTTTCTAAAGATCCTATTGAAATATTTAAAATTAATTCATAACCATTTTTAAAAATAATTTTTGAATTTCCCTCATAATCATTATAATCATTAATTTGTTCCAAAGAAATCCAATAGCAATCATCTGCTCTAGAAGAACTAGTTGGAAAAAATATAATATTATTAGTTTCTTCTATCAATATAGGTGTCTTATAACTTACACCTATTAAATTTTTTGTTCCTTCATGACGTCCAAGAAAAGAACTTCCAAAATATCTACAACTATGGTCTACAATTTCTGTTGATTTTTTTAATACAATATATTCCCTATCCTCTTCTACCACTTTCGATTTATTGTTTGATAAAGGAATAATTACAATAGTTTTCCTGTTTATTTCATAATTATCCATTTATCCACCTCCCCCTAATTAGCAAAGCTAATGGCTACTACTATAATCATTAGATATGTCGATTTCTGTTGAAAAAGAAAAAAATAGGAAAATTCCTATTTTAATATGTTTTAACCGGAAGAATCAATTGAGTAACATCACTGTTATCCACATCTTTAATAATAATTGGTTTTTCTTCTCCATTAAATTTTACAGCAATTTTATCACATTCCACAGCCTTTAACGCATCTAACATATATTTTGATGAAAATGCAATTTTCAATTCTTCAGTAGAATTTGCTTCTACATTCATTTTTTCTTCTACATGACCGATTTCTGGAATATTTGAAGAAATTTCAACTATTCCATTAGAATAATGTAATTTAATAGTATTTTTATCAAATTCACTTGTTAAAAGAGAAGCTCTATCAATTGCTTGATAAAATTCCTCCCAATTCATAGTTAATGTTAATTTAAATTCTGTTGGAATTAATCGATTTGTATCAGGATATTCACCATTAATTAAACGACTCATCACTATAATATTATCAAATTTAAATATAACTTTGTTATTAAAAATATGAATTTCAATAGGTCTATCATTATCAGAAAGCATTTTTTCTAATTCATTCAAATTTCTAGTTGGAATAATAATATTAATAGAATCTTCTAATTTAGACATTAATGTTATTTCTTTTTTTGCTAAACGATAGGAATCTGTTGATGTACATTCTAATAAATTTTCGTTAATTTTGAAATTAATTCCTGTAAATTCTGGACGATTCTCTTGAGTTGATGCTGCAAAAGAAGTTTGTTTTACTAATTTTTTAAATGCAGTTCTAGTGATTTGGAAAGGATATTTACTATCACTTAAATCTAATTCTGGAAATTCATTAACATTATTGCAATTTAAATCAAAAGAGGAATTAGAAGTAGATATATTAATCTTATTATCTATAAATTCTTCAATTTTTATAATAGTATTAGGAAGTTTCCTAACAATATCATAAATATATTTTCCAGAAATAACAATTTTTCCTATCGAATTAATCGATTCAATACTAGAGCTAGGAATAAAGGTTCTAATAGCACTTTCATTATCTGTACTTGTCATGTATAAACCTTCATCAGTTAACTCAAATTTAATACAGTTCAAAATTGGAATAATATTTTTTGTAGATATTCCTCTTATTACATAGTTTAAGTTTTCTAATAATATATCTTGTTTAATTTCTATATTCATATATATACCTCCTAATTATAATTATTTATATTTTATTATTATTATTAAAGTGGAAAATGTTGAAAACTAAATAAATCCTTGAAAAATAAGGGATAATTTACATTTTTAATTGTTAATAAAGTGTTAATAAAATGTAATTATCCACTGTTAAGAAATCTTTTCAATAATTTTTGCTATTTCTATTTGTAATTCTTTATTACTTTTTAGTTGTTTTTTAATTTTATCTACAGAGTGCATTACTGTAGTATGATCTTTTCCCCCGAATTCGATTCCAATCTTGGGAAATGACTCATTTAGTTCTGTTCTACAAATATACATAGCAACTTGTCTTGGAAAGGCAATACTTGCCATCCTTCTTTTACTTTTCATATCTTCTACTGTAATATTATAATGATTTGCTACAAGTTGTTGTACCTGCTCTACTTTATTTTTAGAAACAACAGTTTTTACAAAAAATCCTTTAAGTGCCTCATTTGCTAAATCTAAAGTAATAGGACTTCCACTCATCATAGCTGCATAAGCAACTACCCTAGTAATTGCTCCTTCTAGTTTTCTAATATCACTTGTACAGTTACTTGCAATAAATTCTTGAACATCTTTTGGAAAAGGATTGGATAACATATGCCCTTTTACTTTATCTTCAATAATTTTTAAACGAAGTTCAAAATCCGGAGGTTCTATGTTAATTGTAATTCCCCAGTTAAATCTTGTGGTTAAACGTTCTTCAAGTAATTTTAAATCATCTGGAGAACGATCTGAAGAAATAATAATTTGTTTATTTTTATCATATAATTCATTAAAAGTGTTGAAAAATTCTTGTTGCGTTTTAGCACCTGTTCCAAGATATTGAATGTCATCGATGATTAAAATATCAATATCACGATATTTTTTCTTAAATAATGCCACTTTATCAAAATTTGGCTCATCTGTTGCTTTCTTGCTAATTCCAACAAAATCATCAATAAATTTTTCACTTGTTACATATAATACCCTACTCTTACTATTTTTCATAGCATAATTTCCAATTGCATGCATCAAGTGAGTTTTTCCTAACCCACTACTTCCATATATAAATAAAGGATTATACATTTGACCCGGTTTCTCGGCTACTGCAAAAGCTGTTAATTTCGCAAATTTATTACTCTCTCCTACTATAAAGTTATCAAAGGTGTAATTTGGTTTTAAATTAGTCTCAAATGTAGAAATAGATGGTACCCCTATATTTTCTGTATCGATTGTGATATTTTCTGTAATTTCATCTTCTGTTAAATAATCAAATTTGAAGTTAGAACCAGAAATTTCAGTAAATATTTCTTCAATCATTTCATTATAATTCTCACTCAACATTTTTTTATGTACATGCATAGGAACTGCCAAAGTAACAATATTGTTTTCAATTTTTACAATTCTAGTGTCGGCGAACCAAGTATCATATGTTACAGGTGATAATTCAGATTGAATCCGCTCTAAAAAAGAATTCCAAAGTTGCGAATTATCCATATGATACACCTCCTGCTCAAATATTCACCTATATTCTACATTATTTTTATAGAAAAACAAAGAAAAAAGTGGAAAAATCGTAAAAAAAGTATTATTAACAGTATTTTTCCACAAAAAAAACATTGAAATACAATAAAAATAATAGAAATTAACATAATTTGTGGAATAAGTTAATATTAATTATGCACATTGTGAAATACAATAATTTTTTTTCAGTGGAAATGTGTAAAAAATAAAATTTTTCATATATTATAAAGAAAAATAAAATAGTTTTATAATGTGGAGAATGTTTTTTATTAAAAATAACTGTGGAAAGAAAAAATATTTGACAAATCCAACAAATATATATATAATTGATAAAGCAAATGCGAATTTATATAAAAAAGGAGGTATAGCTATGAAAAGAACTTATCAACCTAATAATAGAAAAAGAAGTAAAAAACAAGGTTTTTTTGCTCGTATGAAAACTAACATTATTAATAATCGTAGACGAAAAGGTCGTAAAGTTTTATCACATTAAACACTTATTTGTGTTTTTTTTATTTTTATTTCAAAATTCAATATGATGTTAATAGTACACAAAATAATAATAACTATACGAAAATAAGTGATTTGCTAATAATAGTGAATATATAGTATAATACAAAAGAAATGAAGTGATAAATTTGAAAAAAATAAATATAATAAAAGAAAATAAAGAATTTGATTCAATGATTAAAACAATAAAACCATTTAGAAGTAAGTATTTCATGGTCTTTTTGAAAAGAAATCAAGAAAATTATCATTTTGGTATCAGTGTCAGTAAGAAAATATGCAACGCTGTGGGAAGAAATAAAATAAAACGACAAATAAGAAATATTATTGATTCCAAAGACTATCAAAAAAATTTTAATTGTATTATAATAGTAAAGAAAACTATTTTAAATGCTACATTTTTAGAAATGAAAGCAGATTTATTATATTGTTTTGACAAATTAAATATAATTAAAGGAGAAAATAATGAAAAAGAATTTAATAAAGCTTAGTATTATTGTTATAATGCTATTTAATTTAACAGGTTGTACATCATACCTAAAAGATGAAAATAAGAAAATAATTCAAAATAGTTCTACTGGTCAAAATTTACCTCTTAACATATTATGTAAACCAGAAGATCAAGATACATTAAAAATATATGAGAATTATAATGAAACCACTAAAAATAAAAAAGTTGATTTAAATAATTTATCAGTTTGTAAAACAATGCCAATTAAATCAAGCAGTTATCAAGGCTTATGGGTAACATTATTTGTTCAACCTTTAGCTTGGTTAATTATTCAAATTGGAAATCTTGTGAATAATTATGGCTTAGGATTAATTTTATGTACTATATTAATTCGTTTAGTTGTATATCCGTTTACTCGTAAAACAGCATTACAATCAGAAAAATTAAAAAAAGCCCAACCAAAATTAACAAAATTAGAGAATAAATACAAGAATAAGACTGATCAAGAGAGTATGATGAAAAAATCTCAAGAAATGATGATGATATATAAGGAATATGATATTAAGCCAATGTCTGGTTGTTTATTTACCTTTATTCAAATACCTTTATTCTTTGCCTTTTATGAAGCAATTAGTAGAATCCCAGCAATTTTTGAAGAAAACTTTATAGGATTCCAATTAGGTACAAGTCCTTCTGTGGCTTTATTAAAACAAGGAAAACCAATTTATTTAATTTTAATTGTTCTAGTTGTTTTAGCTACTTATTTCTCATTTAAATTAAATAGTGCTGCTACTATGAGTAAAGAACAAGAAGAACAAATGAAAACAATGACTAATGTGATGATATTTATGATGGCTATTACATCATTTACTATTTCATCTGGTATAGCTATTTATTGGATTACTTCAAATGTATTTACTATTATACAAAATTTATTAGTAAAAAGAGGTGACAAAAATGCTAGAAATTAAAAAATATGAAGCAAAAACTAAAGAGGATGCATTAGATAATGCTTTAAAGGAATTGAAACTTACAAAAGAAGACTTATTCTTAAAATCAGAATTTATTGAAGGTAAATTATTTAAAAGTCCTAAGTATATAGTTTCTGTATTAAAAAAACAAGATGTAATAGATTTTATTGCTGACTTTATAAAAAATATAGCGATTTATATGAACTTGAATATAGAAACTGAAATAATTGAATCTGAGGAAGTTTTTAATGTTTTATTGGTATCAAATAATAACTCTATACTAATAGGAAAAGAAGGAAAAAATTTGAATGCCTTACAAACGTTAATTCGTCAAATGATAAAAAATCAAACAGGTTTATTAATTAAACTAAATTTAGATGTTTCAAATTATAAAGTAAAAAAATTAAAAAAAATAGAACAGTTAGTTAGAGGAATTGCTAAAGATGTAGAAGATACACAAATGTCTGTTTCATTAGATTCAATGAACTCATATGAGAGAAGATTAGTACATAAAATTATTGATGAATATGATTCATTGACAACAGAAAGTATTGGAGAAGGAAAAGACAGACATGTAGTAATTAAATATAAAGAAATATAATCATTGATTATATTTTTTAGTAAGGGGAATTTTATGACTGTTATGGAGAAAAGTGAATATTATAAAATAATATATGATATTTTAAAAAATGAGGAATTTCAAAAAAGAAAATATTATCCACATCATGGAAAAATTAGCGTTTACGAGCATTCTTTGGCTGTTTCAAAATTATCTTACGATATTGCAAAAAAGTTAAAATTAGATTATAAAAGTGCAGCAATAGGTGGACTTCTCCATGATTTTTATCCTAATCCATGGCCAAGTAATAAACAAAAAAAATTTTTCAAAAAACATGGATTTGTACATGCTAGAGAGGCAATGGAAAATTCCTATCAATATTTTTCTGAATTAATGAATGATAAGATAAGCAATATCATATTAAGACATATGTTTCCATTAAATATAATTCCACCAAAATATTTAGAAGGATGGATTATAACTTTGGTAGACAAATATGTTTCTCTAGAAACTTTAAAAAATCCTAGTTTTTTTACAGATTTATTTGGTATTAGAAAGAAAAGTGATCAAAATGGATGATACAATTACAGCTATATCAACGGCTTTAGGTGTTGGTGCTATTTCTATCATAAGAGTAAGCGGAAAAGAAGCAATTTCAATTGTTAATAAAATTTTTAAAGGACATAATTTAATGAATGTTGAGTCACATACTATTCATTACGGTAAAATTGTAGATCATGAAGAGATTATAGATGAAGTATTGGTGACAGTAATGAAAAGTCCTAAAACATTTACCCGTGAAGATGTCGTAGAAATTAATTGTCACGGTGGAATTTCTACTACTCAAAAAGTAGTAGAATTACTTTTAATAAATGGATGTCGTTTAGCAGAACCAGGAGAATTCTCTAAAAGAGCTTTTCTGAATGGAAGAATTGATTTACAAGAAGCAGAAGGAACTATGGATTTAATATCTGCTAAAACCGAAGAGCAACGTAAAATAGCTATTAATAAAATGGAAGGAAAAGTTTCTAAATTAATCAGAAATATAAGAGATAAATTAGTAAGATTATTATCCAATATTGCCGTTAATATAGATTATCCGGAATATGAAGATATTGAAGTAGTAACCAACCAAAGAATTCAATCTGAAATAGAAATTGTGGAAAATGATATTTTGAAAATTATAAAAGAAAGTAAAAATGGGTTGATTCTTCAAAATGGTATCAAAACAGTTATTGTAGGAAAGCCAAATGTAGGAAAAAGTAGTTTATTAAATAATCTATTAGAAGAAGATAAAGCAATTGTTACTGATATAGCTGGTACAACGCGAGATATTGTAGAAGGTACAATAAATATAGATGGTATCCCTTTGAATATAATTGATACTGCTGGAATTAGAAAAACAGATGATATAGTAGAAAAAATAGGTGTGGAAAAAAGTATTCAATTGCTGGATCAAGCTGATTTAGTATTGTTTGTTTTAAATAATAATGAAGAAATAAGCAAAGATGAATTAGAAATATTAGATCAAATAAAAGATAAAAATTACATTGTTGTTATTAATAAAATTGATTTACCAATGAAACTTTCTTTGAAATTTAATACACCATTTATAATTAAAATGAGTAATTTAGAGAAAACAGGGTTAGAAGATTTAAAAAATGCTATAAAAAAAATGTTTGATTTAGAACAAATAGAAACATCAGATTTTACTTATTTAACAAATTCTAAGGATATAGCAATATTAAAAAAAGCCTTAAAAGGCATAAAAGATATTCAAAACAACATAATTCAAAATGTTCCAATAGATATGCTAGAAATAGATATCAAAGAAATATGGAATCTACTGGGAGAAATTACGGGCGATACTTATGAAGATGAATTAATCGATAATATATTTAAGAATTTTTGTTTGGGAAAATAGGTTAATGCCTATTTTTTTTTGTATAAGTTTTCGTATCATAATAATATAATCCATCTTGTTTTTTTATTAAATGTTTTGAAAAGAATTTATATTTTTCTTGATATATAGGGTCCAATTGATCATAATCATAAGCTAAGTAATCGTATAACACACTAAGATAATCGTTATGTACAATTGGTAATGATTTTAAATCTATGTAATTTTCCTGTTCAATTGCCAAATATTTTAATTCTTCTTTTATTAACAGTTTCCCAATATCTTTTAAAAACAAAATGTTTACATCATCATTTATTTTATTTTCCATAAAAACCTCCAATATAGTATATTCTGAAATATTTTAATTATTCTTGTTAGAAATGTAAAAAAATAGTATAATATTTGAAGTTTAGGAAGTGAAATTTATGAACTATGAAATTATTGTTGTAGGTGGTGGACATGCTGGATGTGAAGCCTCTTTAGCTTCAGCTCGTATGGGACATAAAACTTTATTAATTACAGGAAATATAAAAAACATTGCTGATATGCCTTGTAACCCATCTATAGGAGGATCCGCAAAAGGAATTGTTGTAAGAGAAATTGATGCTTTAGGTGGAGAAATGGGAAAAAATGCTGATAAAGCCCAAATTCAAATGAAAATGTTAAATAATAAAAAAGGTCCTGCAATTCGAGCACTTAGAGCTCAAGCTGATAAAGTAATTTATCCACAAGAAATGTGGAAAACTTTGTGTAAAACATCTAATTTAGAAATAAAAGAAGGATTAGTAGAAAATTTAATTGTGGAAAACAACAAGATTATGGGGATAATTCTTGAAAATGGGGAAAAAATATACTCTAAAGCCGTAATTTTAACTACAGGAACATATTTGAAAGCTGATATTTTAGTTGGGGATACTAGAAGAAGAGAGGGACCTCATGGTGAAAAGCCTTCTAATCATTTAAGTGATAATCTAAAAAAATTGGGATTTATAATTAAAAGATTGAAAACAGGGACTCCTCAAAGAATTGATAAAGATACAATTGATTTTACGAAGACAAAAGTGGAAAAAGGATCAGATAGTTTATTGAGTTTTAGTTTTGATGATAAACCTAATTATTCAATAGAAAATCAGATACCTTGTCATTTAATATATACAACTCCAGAAACACATAAAATTATTAAAGATAATTTAAATAAAGCCAGTATGTACGGTGGATTGGACGATATCACTGGAATCGGGCCAAGATATTGTCCGTCAATAGAGGATAAAATAGTTCGTTTTGCTGACAAAGAAAAGCATCAATTATTTTTAGAACCAGAAAGTATGATAAAGGAAGATCTTAATTACGGAAATACAATTTACTTACAAGGTTTTTCTACTAGTATGCCACATGATATTCAGGAATTGATGGTTCATAGTTTACCAGGATTAGAACACGCCAAAATATTAAAGTATGCATATGCTATTGAATATGATTCTATTTACCCAACACAGTTAAATAGAACTCTTGAAACAAAAATTGTGGAAAGCTTATATACGGCTGGTCAAATTAATGGAACGAGTGGATATGAAGAAGCTGCTTGTCAAGGATTAATTGCTGGTATTAATGCTGCTTTAAAGTTAGAAAAAAAAGAGCCATTAATTTTAAAACGAAATGAAGCTTATATTGGAGTATTAATTGATGATTTAGTTACAAAAGGAATTCGTGATCCTTACCGTTTACTTACTTCTAGAGCAGAATATCGTTTATTGCTAAGACATGATAATGCTGATTTAAGATTAAGAGAATATGGTTATCAAGTAGGATTAATATCAGAAAGTCAATATCAGAAGTTTTTAGATAAAAAGAAGCAAATCTTAGAACTAACCGAATTCCTTAAGAATACAAAAATAACTCCTTCTAAAGAAAATATGAGTAAATTGGAAAATTTGAATACACCTATGCTAAAAGATGGAATTAGTTGTTATGATTTTTTAAAAAGACCTGAGATTACAATTGAATTATTAAAAGAAAATGGTTTATTAGAAATTAATTATGATCAAGAGGTAATAGAACAGGTTGAAATTAATATAAAGTATGATGGTTATATTATTAAAGAACAAAAAGAAGCAGAAAAAATGTTAAAATTAGAAGATAAAAAAATTCCTGTAGATATTGATTATGATAAAATATCTAATTTAGCAAGTGAAGCTCGTCAAAAATTAAAAGAAGTAAATCCTACTTCTATTGGACAAGCTTTAAGAATTAGTGGAGTAAATCCAGCAGATATTTCTATTTTAATGATTTATTTGAGAAAGGAATATTATAATGCCAATTAATGATTTTATAGAAGAATTGAAAAAAATAGGAATTATATTGAATGATAATCAGTTAAATCAATTAGAACGATATTATGAATTACTAGTAGAAAAAAATAAAGTAATGAATTTAACGGGAATTGTAGAAAAAGAAGAAGTTTATCTAAAACATTTTTATGATAGTTTGACTATAGTAAAAAGTATTGACTTAAATAAAATAAGTAATTTATGTGACATTGGTACGGGTGCAGGGTTTCCTGGCTTAGTACTAAAAATAGTTTTTCCACAATTAAAAGTTGTATTGCTAGATTCCTTAAATAAAAGAGTTGATTTTTTAAATAATGTAATAAATACACTAAATTTAAAAAATATAGAAGTTATTCATACCAGAGCAGAAGAATATGCTTTATTACATCGGAATAGTTTTGATGTTACAACTGCTAGGGCCGTTGCTAATTTAAGTATATTGTTGGAATATGCGATTCCTATGACAAAAGTTGGTGGCTATTTCATAGCATTAAAAGGAAATGTTAGAGAAGAATTAGAGGATAGTAAGAATGCTTTGAAAGAACTAAACACCACATTTATTGATTTATGTGAATTTAGTTTACCTGTGGAAAATAGTATTCGTTCTATTTGTAAATTTCAAAAAAATGGAGATGTAAAAAAATATCCAAGAAAATATTCTGAAATAAAAAAAAGAAAATTATAATTCTTTTTTTTTATTTCCCAAAAATATTGAATTATTTCCCAAAATATAGTATAGTATATTTAAGAATAAAGGAGGGCGTTTTTATGGAAATGGAAAAACAAATTCAAATTTTAAACATTGATGATATTTTACCAAATAGATTCCAACCTAGAATTAAATTTAATGAACAAGCAATTAATGAACTTGCCGAATCTATTAAATTGCATGGTGTAATTCAGCCAATTGTCGTAAGAAAAATCAGTGATAAATATGAAATTATAGCTGGTGAGAGAAGATATAAAGCTAGTATATTAGCGGGAAAAACAACAATTCCTGCAATTATTACATCACTAGATGATAAAAATAGTGCTGAAGTAGCTTTAATAGAAAACGTCCAACGTCAAGATTTAACACCAATAGAAGAAGCTATCTCGTATAAAAAGATTTTGGATATGGGATATATTAGTCAAGAGGCATTGGGTGAAAAACTAGGTAAAAAGCAATCAACAATAGCTAATAAATTAAGACTTTTGAATTTGAATGATGAAGTACAGGAAGCTTTGATGGAAAACAAAATTTCAGAAAGACATGCTAGATCATTATTAAAATTAAATAATGATCAACAAATATTAATGTTAAATAGAATTATGAATGAAAGAATGACTGTTAGAAAGACAGATGAAGAAATAGAAAAGTTATTAAATAGTACTTCATCTGATAATTCAACATCAGATAATGAAGCAAAAGAAATAACTAAGGGAGAAATGACAATGAATGATGATACAATAAAAGAATTTAATATTCCAACAGAGCCCATTATAGAAAATAATCAACCTTCATTTGTTTTTGAAGACGAAGAACCAGAACAAAAAACAAATATTCCACAACAACCTGTGGAAAACTACAATTCAGATGTTAATCCTGGCTTTATGGATATTGATAAAATTGAAAAAGAAGCTACAGATATCGTAAAAGAACCAGCTGAACCAGCCGATATAAATGAATTATTAAAACCAACAGAACAACCTGTAGATATTATGTCGCAAGTAGAACAACAACCAGAGCAGAAAGAGGAAGAAACAGTTCCCGTAACGGGTGGAAAATTCTTTAATATGTTTGGAATAAATAATTCAGAAACGAATCCAAATTATGTTGAAGATATAGAAGATAAACAAGTAAATATGGATTTTGGAGAACCAATATCAAATCCATCAAATATTTTTGGAACAGATTCTTTATTTGCCCAACCATCAGTTAAGGAAGAACCAAAAAATGAACAAATGAATGACTCATTTAATAGTTTTCAACAACAACCTGTGGAAAACTATAATAATCAAGTAACAGATGATTCGACACCAGAAGAATCTATTTATCCTACACCAAAACCTATATCTGTGGAAAATAATGTAGTGTCTAACAATAATGATGGTTTCGATTCTAATTTAGTAGATTTTTCTAAGCCAATAGAACCATTAAATTTAACAGATGATGATAGTTTTACTAATATGAATGCTAGTGAAAAAGTTATGGATAACTTTTCTGTAAATAAGAATGTCAAATTCGATGAAAATGGCGATATAGAAGTACCTATACCACAAACTAATCAACGTTTTGTCACTGCTGATATGAAAACTGTAATTAATACAATTAGAGATTGTGCAGCAACAATTGAAAAATATGGCTTTAAAATCGAAACAGAAGAAATTGATTTAGAAGATAGCTACGAAGTTACATTCAAAATTGATAAAAATGTATAGAAATGTATCTATACATTTTTTTATAAATTATATGAAAATTTATAAAATGTAGTTATAAAAAAAACCAGCCTAATGGCCAGTAAAATTATAGAAATCTATTTATTATATTTAAAATAAGTTATTATATGTTATATTTTTTTATTAGTATATTGATATCTGAAAAATGATATTTCGTTGCTTTAAAAAGCAATCAATGATAAAATAAAACCATTAAAAGTTATATATAATGTATAATAATTAAAATGTATGATATGAATAGCTGTAGATAAAATATAAAAAGATTAAATAATTACATAAAAAGGTGATAATATGTTTGAATTAATATCAAAATATAAACCAAGTGGAGATCAACCACAGGCTATCGAAAGCTTAGTAAATGGAATAGAAAATGGTGAAAAATACCAGGTTTTACTAGGGGCGACAGGAACAGGAAAAACATTCACAATTGCAAACGTAATAGAAAAAGTGAACAAACCAACTCTAGTTTTAGCTCATAATAAAACACTTGCAGGACAACTCTATTCAGAATTAAAAGAATTATTTCCTAATAATAGAGTAGAGTATTTTGTATCTTATTATGACTATTATCAACCAGAAGCTTACGTTGCTTCTTCAGATACCTATATTGAAAAGGATGCTTCAATTAATGATGAAATTGATGAATTAAGACATGCTGCTACTTCAGCTTTACTTACAAGAAGAGATGTAATTGTAGTAGCTAGTGTTTCTTGTATTTACGGAATTGGTGAAGTAGAAGACTATAAAAATAAAATGCTTACAGTAAATGTCGGTGATGAAATTGATAGAGACAATCTAATCATGAAATTAGTAGATATGTTTTATGAGAGAAATAATATTGAATTAAAAAGAGGAACATTTCGTGTTCATGGAGATATATTAGAGATAGTTCCTATTAGTTGGCACGAAAAAGGAATTAGAATTGAATTTTTTGGTGAAGAGATAGATAAAATTGTAGAATTTGATATTGTAACAGGAAAAGTTTTAACAGAAAAAAACTCAATTTCCTTATTTGCAGCAAGTCATTTTGTAACAAACAATGAAAAAATAAAGAAAGCCGTAAAAAACATTAAAGAAGAATTAGAAGAAAGATTAGCCTATTTTAAAAAAGAAAATAAACTATTAGAATATCAAAGACTAATGGAAAGGACAAACTATGATTTAGAAATGTTGTCTGAAACGGGTAGCTGTAGAGGTGTTGAAAATTATTCTAGACATTTAGCCTTAAAACCAGCAGGTGCGACTCCAACAACATTAATAGATTTTTTTCCAGATGATTACTTATTAGTAGTAGATGAATCTCACGTTACATTACCACAAGTGAGAGGAATGTATAACGGTGATCAAGCTAGAAAAAAAGTATTAGTTGATTATGGATTTAGACTTCCTAGTGCAATGGATAATCGTCCTTTAAAATTTCCTGAATTTGAAAAAAAGATTAATCAGATAATTTGCGTATCTGCTACACCAGGAGACTATGAATTAGAAAAAGTAAATAATAATGTTATCGAACAAATAATAAGACCAACTGGACTTTTAGATCCTACAATTGAGGTAAAACCAATGGTAGGTCAAATAGATGACTTAATAGGAGAGATTAACAAAAGAATAGAATTGAATGAACGAACTTTAGTAACAACATTAACAATTCGAATGGCAGAAGAATTAACAACATATTTAAAAAATTTAGATATTAAAGTAGCTTATTTACATAGTGAAATAAAAACCTTAGAACGCCTTCAAATTATTCATGATTTGCGAATTGGTAAATATGATGTATTAGTTGGAATTAACTTATTACGTGAAGGGTTGGATATTCCCGAAGTTAGTCTAGTTGCTATCATGGATGCTGATAAACAAGGATTTTTACGAAGTGAAAGAAGTTTAATTCAAACAATAGGTAGAGCTGCTAGAAATGCAAGTGGTCACGTAATTATGTATGCTGATCATATTAGTGATGCTATGAACTATGCAATTGGAGAAACAAATCGACGTAGAAAAATTCAAGAAGAATATAATAAAAAGAATCATATAATTCCACAAACAATAAAAAAAGAAATTAGAGATGTTGTTTCTAATAATAAAAAAGTGGAAACAAAAACAATAAAGAAAATGACGAAAGAAGAAAAATTAAATTTAATAACTCAAATAGAAATAGAAATGAAAGAAGCTGCTAAAAACCTTGAATTTGAAAGAGCAACAGAACTTCGTGATATCTTATTTGAACTAAAAGGAAAATCATAATATAAAATATTCAATCTTGTCGCAATATCTTTTGCGTGTTATACTATATAATAGCATGGAGGATATAGTATGCCTAAAAAATATAAGATATTAGTTAATAGAATAATAGAATGGTTAATATATATTGTTGGTTATGCAATTATTTTAAGCATCGTTTCATTCCTATTTAAAGATGCTATAAAAATTGATACTAGTTATTTTGGAATATGGGGATTAATCGCTTCTTTTATCATTTATATTCTAAATAGAACAATAAAACCAGTTATTGTTCGTTTAACAATTCCAATCACGGCAATGACATTTGGTATTTTTTACCCATTTATTAATTTTATTATATTAAAAATAGTAGACTTTCTATTATGTGGTCATTTTGATGTGAATGGAATTCTCATTCCTTATATTGCTGCCATAATCATTTCTGTTTTAAATTTAATGATGGATGATAAAATTATTAAACCAATCATTAGAAAGGGGAATTTAGAATGAATCCAATATTTTTAGATTTAGGATTTTGCAAAATCTACTGGTATTCCTTTTTATTATTTTTAGCTTTTTTCATTGGATGTGTATTGGCAATAAAAGAAGCTAAAAAATGGAAAATATCAGAAGATTTTATGATTAATATGTTCTTTTATGTAATTATATTATCTTTTATAGGAGCAAGAGCTTATTATGTAGCATTTAATTGGGATTATTATAGTGCTAACCTATCAAGTATTTTTAAAGTATGGGAAGGTGGATTAGCAATTCACGGTGGCCTTATAATGGCTTTAATATTTATTATCTTTTATACAAAAAAATATAAAGTTGATACTCTTAGAATTTTAGATATATTAGTAGTTAGTTTAATTTTAGGTCAAGCAATAGGACGCTGGGGAAATTTTATGAATGGAGAGGCACATGGTGCTATTACAACTTTAGAACATTTAAAAAGTCTTCACATTCCAGAATTTATTATCAATGGCATGTATATTGATGGAAATTACTATCAACCAACCTTTTTGTATGAATCTTTATGGTGTTTTTTAGGTTTCATTGTTTTAATTATTTATAGAGGAATGAAATATACAAAAATAGGAACAACAACAAGTCTATATTTGATATGGTATGGAATAGAACGCTTTTTTGTAGAAGGTATGAGAACAGATAGTTTAATGTTAGGAAATTTTAGAATTGCTCAAATCATATCAATTATTATGATTGTGACAGGGATTATTATGTTTTTTATTCTAAAACGTGGCTCAGTTTTCAATAACAAATATAATGATATAAAAAATACTCATGAAACAAACTTTTGATTGTGTCATAATAGGGGCAGGCATCGCTGGTATGACTGCCGCTATTTATTTAAAAAGAGCCAATAAAAAAGTAGTATTAGTTGAAAAAGAAATCCTAGGTGGATTAATAAATAAAACCTCTGCTGTGGAAAACTATCCAGGCTTTATTAAAATAGATGGACCTAGTTTAGTAATGAATGTCTATAATCAAATTCAAAAACTAAAGATTCCTATTATATATGATGAAGTAATTGATGTTTTAAACAATCAAGAAAAAATCGTTTATTTAAAAAATAATGATAGTTTAGATACAAAAGCAATTATTATTAGTACAGGAAGAATTCCTAGAACATTAGGCATTCCTAAGGAAAAGGAACTGTTAGGACATGGTATTAGCTATTGTGCTTTATGTGATGGTACCTTTTTCAAAAATAAAGATGTATGTGTGATTGGTGGAGGAAATAGTGCCTTAGAAGAAAGCTATTACTTATCTAATATTTGCCATAAAGTGACTATAGTAAATAGAAGTAATCAATTACGAGCAGATACAGCTTTAGTAGATCAAATTAATACGAAAGATAATGTTCAAATATTATTGAATAGTAAAGTAGAAGAAATTCATGGAAAAGATAAATTAGAATCAGTTACTATAAATGGAAATAATATTTCATGTGAAGGTTTGTTTATTTATATTGGTTTAGATCCTAATATTGACTATTTAAAAAATTTGAACTTAGAAAATGATAAAGGATATATTGTAGTAGATAAAGATATGAAAACGAGTTTAGAAGGAATATATGCATGTGGAGATTCTATAAAGAAAAGTGTTTATCAAATTATTACTGCAGCTAGTGAAGGAGCTATTGCTGCTACAAGTGTTGAAAAGTATTTAAGAGATTAATCTATAGAAGTAGTCTTTCAAAAGACTACTTTTTATAGTATAATGACTTGGGAGTGATTCTATGTCTTTTACAGGAATTGTGAAAAGTGAAATTAGCAAATTAGAAACAATAGAAGCAGAAAATATCTCAGAATTATCTGCAATTATAAAAAATATCGGAATTATAACAGATTATATTAAAATTACAACGGAAAATGCTAGTGTTGCAAGAAGAATATTTAAATTGTTAAAAGAAACATTCTTTATTTCACCAAAAATAATAGTTAGAAAAGGTTATAATTTTAATAAGAATTATATATATATATTAGAAATTCATCATAGTGTGAAAAAAATAGTGGATGAGTTAGAAATTAATTGTAATGTTCCCAAAAAATATATGTATTCTGATGATTCATTAACTAGAGCATACTTAAGAGGTGTATTTTTAAGTTGTGGTAGTATTAATGATCCTAAAAAATCAAGATATCATTTAGAATTTATAGTAGATAATGAAGAATACGCTGAATTTATATCTAATTTATTAAATCATTATCACTTCAATAGTAAAGTGATTAGAAGAGAAACAAAATATATGATTTACATGAAAGAGGCAGAAAAAATAGGTGATTTTTTAAGATATATGCAAGCAATACAGGCTGTATTCTATTATGAAGATATTAGAATTTATAGAGATCATAAAAATATGACTAATCGCCTTAATAATTGTGAACAAGCTAATGTAGATAAGATTATAGAAACAGCAAATAAACAAATTAAAGATATTGAAAAAATAAAAGAAAATGATTTATTAGATGTATTGGATGATAAAACAAAAGAAACTATTACTTATCGATTGAAATATCCTGAAACTTCACTATTAGAACTAAGTGAAATTATATCCTTAGAAACAGGAAATAAAATTACAAAATCCGGATTATATCATCGATTCAATAAAATTAAAGAATTGGCTGAAAAAATAAAATGAAAGACATTCTTCTTAATTTATAGTATAATAGAAAAGAACAAATCGAAGGGGAGTGAAAAGATGAAGGTTATCTTTTTAAAAGATGTTAAAGGACAAGGTAAAAAGAATGAAATCAAAGAAGTATCTGATGGATATGCTATCAACTTTTTAATAAAAAAAGGTTATGCGTTGAAAGCTTCAGAACAAAATTTTAATAGAGTTAGTAAACAAGTTTCCGAAGAAAAACTAGAAGAAGCACTTTTTATCAAGGAAATGGAAACATTAAAGTCAAAATTAGAAAAAGAAACATTTGAATTTCAAACAAAAGTGGGAGAACAAGATAGAATGTTTGGAACAATATCCACAAAGCAGATAAAAGAAGCTTTATATAAAAAAGGATATAATATAGATAAACAAGCTATCCAATTAGACCATCCAATTATGAGTCTTGGATTTCATAATGTTCAAATAGAATTACATAAAAAAGTAATTGCTACAATAAAAATTAAAGTAACCAAAAAGTAGGTGAAATCGATGAATGAAAAAAAAATTCCTCAAAATATTGAGGCAGAGCAAGCTGTTTTAGCTAGTATGTTCTTATCCAAATATGCATTACAAAAATGTGTAGAAGAATTAACAAAAGATTATTTTTATTTAGATAGTCATGGAAAAATATTTGATGTTATGCGAGAATTATCTGAAACAAACCGAGCAATTGATATTACTACTGTAACGGATGAATTAGATAAGAAAAATTTATTAAAACAAGTTGGCGACGTAGAATACTTAAGTGAAATCTTAAATTGTGTAGCAAGTCCTTCTAATGTAGATGAATATATAAAAATTGTAGAGGAGAAAGCTGTTCGTCGTCGTTTAATAGAAACATCCTTAGAAATTGAAAAAGAGGGATATAACTCAGAAGATAATTTAAATGATTTACTGGATTCAGCAGAGAAAAAAATATTAAATGTGGTAAAAACGAGAAAAGGAACAGAGTTTCGAAAAATTCAAGAGATTATCACAAGTTATCAATCTAATCTAGAAAAATTATCGGAAAGAGAAGGAAACATAACAGGATTAATTACAGGTTTTGATGAAATCGATGAATTAACTTCAGGATTTCATGAAAATGAATTAATTATAATTGCAGCAAGACCAGCCATGGGAAAAACTGCCTTTGCCCTTAATTTAGCAACAAATGTAGCTATCAAAAATAATAAAACTGTCGCATTATTTAATATGGAAATGGGAGCAGAACAATTAATTAATCGTATGATATCTTCTGAAGGACAAATTGAAGGTTGGAAGTTAATGAGTGGTAATCTTTTAAAAAATGATTGGAATAAAATAGATGAAGCAATTAGTAGACTTTCTGATACAAAGATATTTATCGATGATACACCTGGAATGACAATTTCTGAAATACGAGCAAAATGTCGACGTTTAGCTTCTTCAGAAAACGATTTAGGGATTGTTATCATTGATTACCTTCAATTAATTACAGGATCAGCGAAATATGCTGGAAATAGACAACAAGAAATTGCTGAAATTTCTAGATCACTAAAAACATTAGCTATGGAATTAAAAATACCTATTGTAGCTTTAGCTCAATTATCTCGTAGTGTAGAAGCAAGAGAAGATAAAAGACCTTTATTAAGTGATTTAAGAGAATCAGGCTCAATTGAACAAGACGCTGATATCGTAGCCTTTTTGTATAGAGATGATTATTATACAAAAAAAATTGAAATTGATGAAAATACAAGTAAAAGTGAGTTTATTGTTTCTAAACATCGTAATGGTGCTACAAAAACAATTCCTCTATTATTTAAAAGAAACATTAGTAAATTCGAAAGTTATATGAATGAACCAGGTGATTTATGAAAAAGTTAGTAATTAGTATATTCGTTTTAATAACCAGTTTAGCTATTTTTTATTTAGGATTTCATTATAAAACTAGTGCTAAACCAAATATGTATTATCAAGTTTACTTGAATGGCGAAAAAATAGGTGTCATTAATTCTAAAGAGGATTTAGAAAATTATATTGATAAACAAAACGAAAGTTATAAAAAAAAGTTTGATACAAATAAGATTTATGCTCCTAATGGATTAGAAATCAAAAAAATAGAAACATATAATAAAACAACATCTACCATTAAAGAGGTGTATCAAAAAATTTCCTCAAAAGAGCCTTTTACTATTAAAGGCTATCAATTTACAATAAAAAAAGAGGATTACGATCCTATTATAATTTATACATTAAGCAAAGATATATTTGATACAGCCGTAGAAAATACTATTAAAACATTTGTTGGTGAAGAAAATTACCAATTATATAAAGATGGAGAACAAAATAAAATAGAAACAACAGGAAATATTATAGAAAAAATTTATATTGGAGAAGACATTACAATAAAAAATGTAAATATTCCAGTAAATGAGAATATTTATACCGATGCTGCTACTTTATCTAAATTTTTTGTCTTTGGTACAGAAGATAATCAAACCAAGTATACAGTTCAAATAGGAGACACAATTGAAGATGTGGCATTTAATCATCAAATCAGTATAGAAGAATTTTTGATTTCCAATCCAAGTTTTACAAATTCTAAAAATTTATTATTTCCAGGTCAAGAAGTTATCATTGGTGTAACAGATCCCCAAATATCAGTTGTTATGGAAGAGTATAGTGTAAAAGATCAAGAAGTAAATTATTCTGTTGAATATGAATATGATGAGAATAAAGTAATTGGCGATGACGAAATTATTCAAAATGGTGAGAATGGTATGGAAAGGATTACACAAAGAGTGAAATCTGTTAATGGTGTAATCAATTATGTTGATCCTATTAGTAAAGAAGAATTAAAGCCAACTATTAACAAAATTATTATTAAAGGTGATAAATACATTCCAACAGTCGGTTCTACAACGAATTGGTTATGGCCTACAAATAGTGGGTATACAATTTCTTCAGATTACGTATATCGTATTAATCCAATCAATGGTGCACGTGAACTTCATGCAGCAATTGATATATCAGGAACAGGATATGGTTCTCCAATATATGCTGTTACAAATGGTGTTGTATCCGAAGCATCATATCGTTATCAGGATGGAAATTATATATGTATTAATCATAACAATGGATATCATACTTGTTATGCTCATATGTCAAAAAGAAATGCCACAGTGGGTCAAACCGTTGCCAGAGGTCAAATTATAGGTTATGTCGGCCAAAGTGGTTGGGCAACAGGACCACATCTTCATTTTGAAGTTTGGGTTAATGGGAAACCTTGGATGGGTGGAAAACGTATTAACCCATGGAATATGTACCGATGAAAGCTTGTGTTTTAGCTAGTGGTAGTAAAGGCAATGTATCATATGTTGCCTCTTCTACAACACAAATTCTGGTTGATTTAGGTACTACTAGTTCTTATGCTGAAAAAAGATTATTAGAAATAGGTGTTGATCCCAAAGATATATCTGCTATTGTTATTTCGCATACACATTCTGATCATATTAATGGCTTAAAAGTTTTCATCAAAAAATATAATCCAACTTTATTTGTATCGGAAAAAATGTATCAAGATTTAAAAATTATGTTTCCAATATCTAACTATGAAATTATAGATGGCAATTTTTCAATCGGTGATATTACGGTTAATGTGATTAAAACTTCTCATGATGCTAGTGATTCTAATGGTTATATTTTTGAAAACAATGGTAAATCAGTAGTTTACGTAACAGATACGGGGTATATTAATGTAAAAAATCATAAAAAATTAAAAGATAAAAGTATTTATATTTTTGAAAGTAATCATGACATAAAAATGTTAATGGAGGGAAAATATCCTTATCATTTAAAACAAAGAGTTGTAGGAGATAGAGGACATTTATCTAATAAAGATTCAGCGTATTATTTATCAAAATTTATTGGGGAACACACAAATACAATTATATTGGCCCATTTGAGTAAAGAAAATAATTGCCCTGAGTTGGCTCTTTCCATGTTAAAAGATACATTAAAAGAAAATAATATTAATTTTGATCATATTTTGGTTTCATCCCAGACAGAAAGAACAGATCTAGTAGAAGTATGATTAAAATAATATGTGTTGGAAAAATAAAAGAACAATATTTAAGATCAGCAATTTCAGAATATGAAAAAAGATTAAAAAAATTTACAAAATTAGAAATTATTGAAGTGAATGATGAATCCAATGGAAATATTTTAGAAAAAGAAAAAAATCATATTATTAGATATATTAATGATCATGATTATGTAGTGACTTTAGAAATAGATGGAAATATGATAGATTCTGTTGAATTATCAAAAAAAATAGATCAAACATTGATTAACTTTTCTAATATTACGTTCGTGATTGGTGGATCTTATGGGTTATCTGATGAAATAAAAAAAAGGAGTAATTATAAATTATCCTTTTCAAAGATGACTTTTCCACATCAATTATTTCGCGTTTTATTATTAGAACAAATTTATAGGAGCTTTAAAATTATAAATAATGAATCTTATCATAAATAAAGAGAAATTTTCTCTTTTTTTTTGAATAAATAAATTCAAATAGGACATTATGTAATAGGAGATGATCTTATGAAAAAACTAATAATTCCGATTTTAATAATTTTATTTCTATTTACAAAAAATATAAAAGCAAGTGAAAATATTATACCAGATGATGCCATTAGACTAAGAGTACTTGCCAATAGTAATAGTAAATATGATCAAGAAATAAAATTACAGGTAAGAGACCAAATACAAATAGATTTATATAATTTATTAAAAAATACGAAGGGAATTGATGAAGCTAGAAAGATAATAAAAGAAAATATACCCAATCTTAGTTTAAAAGTTCAAAAAATATTAGAAGATGAAAACTATGATAAAGATTTTAATATTGACTTTGGGTCACATTATTTTCCACAGAAGAATTTTAAAGGAGTTACATATGATGAGGGTTATTATGAATCTCTTTTAATAACATTAGGAGAAGGAAAAGGAGATAATTGGTGGTGCGTATTATTTCCACCACTTTGTATTGTAGAAGCAGAAGAATCTGATCATGTAGAATATAAATCATTCATAAAAGAATTAATCGACAAATATTTATAATAATCATAATTATCCAACCTTTTAAGTACTATTACTTAGGAGGTTTTTATATGTCATTAATTATGGTTATAGCAATTGCAATTTCACTCAGTATGGATGCTTTCAGTTTATCACTTGCATATGGAACATTAAATATGGAATTTAAACAAATAAAGATATTGTCGGTAATTGTAGGATTATATCATTTTTTTATGCCACTTCTTGGAATGACAGTAGGAAACACAATTATTCATATATTACCAATTTCAACGAATGCTTTAATATTTTTAGTATTATTTTTAATTGGTTTAGAAATGATTATAGAATCCTTTAAACAAGATAGAAATGTAAAAATATTAAATTTTATGGAAATGATGATATTTGGATTTGCTGTTTCCTTAGATAGCTTTTCTGTTGGATTAGGCTTAAAATTAATTTATAACATTCCTTATATTGCTGCTATTGTATTTATGATTGTTAGTTCAATATTTACATTTTTAGGACTCGTATTAGGCAAAAAAATAAATGATATCGTAGGTACAATATCTACTATATTTGGTGGAATCACTTTAATTATAATCGGGTTAATCTATTTATTTTAATAGACAAAATATTCAAAAGATATTATAATGATAATACATAGTAGACTATTGTCAATTATTTCAATATTACATATAGTAAATTAGATAGCTTAATGAATCAGGAGGTTTTTATGAAAAAATTAGTGATAAATGGAGAACAAACCTTAACAGGAACAGTTAATATTAGTGGTGCTAAAAATAGTGCAGTTGCCTTAATACCAGCTTCCATTATGTCTGATGGTATAGTGGAGTTAGAAAATATACCAAATATTTCAGATATAGAAGCATTAGATGAAATTTTAGAATACCTAAATGTTAGAGTAACAAGAAAAGATTCTTATATAAAAATAGATCCAACAAAATTAGAAAATAAAGAAATTCCAGAATTAATATCAAAAAAATTAAGAGCATCCTATTATTTTATGTCAGCTCTGCTTGCTAAATATAAAAAAGTAGAAATGTATTTTCCTGGTGGATGTAATATTGGAAGTAGACCAATTGATCAAACTTTAAAATCTTTTAAACTATTAGGAGCAAAAGTAATAGAAGAAAATAATAAATATATTATTACAGCAGAACGACTAATTGGAAATGATATTTATTTGGATATGCCGAGTGTTGGAGCAACTATCAATGCTATGTTAGTTGCTACTAAAGCAGATGGTTTAACAACAATATACAATGCTGCGAAAGAACCAGAAATTGTTAGTGTTGCGACTTTTTTAAATCAAATGGGAGCTAAAATAAATGGGGCAGGAACTAGTCAGATTGAAATCGTTGGTGTGAATGAATTAAAAGGTTGTTTTACGGAAGTAATTCCGGATCGTATTGAAGCAGGTACTTATTTAATTGCAGGGGCTTTAGTAGGATCTAATTTGACCATTAATAATGTGATTCCTAATCACTTAGAGTCATTAATTAATAAATTATTAGATATGGGTGTTTCATTAAAAATAAATAAAGATTCTATTACAGTATCAGCTATTTCCAATTTAAAATCAGCTAAGATCAAAACACTTGGATACCCTGGTTTTCCTACAGATTTACAACAAATTATGACAGTTTTATTAACACAAGCTACAGGTTTATCTATTGTAGAAGAAACAATTTATGAAAATCGTTTTAATAATGTAAAATATTTAAATCAAATGGGAGCTAATATAAATATAGAAGGTAAAAAAATATTTATCAGTGGACCTACGAAATTAAAGGGGGCTATGGTAGAAGCAACAGACTTAAGAGCAGGAGCATGCATGGTTTTAGCAGGACTAGTAGCTCATGGAACAACTACTATAACTAATGTAGAACATATATTGAGAGGATATGAAAACATTGTTGGGAAATTAGAGTCTATTGGTGCTAAAATAGAACTACTAGATATATAATTAAATAGAGTATAACTCTATTTTTTTTAGGAGGTTTTTATGAAAATAAAAACATTGTTAGTTTTAGGAATTATTGTTCTTATGATATTTGGAATATATATTTTAAATTTAGATAAAAAAATATATTATTTAAATATAACAGATTTAAAATATAATCAAGTAAAATCTTATAACGAATTAATCTTTGAAAATTTAGAACGTACTAATAAACTCGAGAAATATATTAATAATTTTTCTGATCAAGATTATAGAATAACAGATTTAATTCATGATATTGAATCTAATAAAGTAATTACAATAGATAATCGTGATCAAACACTTCAAAATGCTTTAATTAAATCAGATATTCTTACTGTAAAAATGGGAGATAATGAATTAAATTATAAAATAGATACAACTGAAATTAATGAATTATTTTCTTATTGTGATACTTTAATATCAGATATTGAAAAAATGTTTATAATGATTCGAAAATACTGTAAAGAAGATATTTATTTTATAGGATTTTATAATATACATTCAGATTATTATAATGAAATCTATGATTATATTAATTTAAAAGTAAAAGATCTTTCAAAAAACTATAATATTAAATTTATTGATGTAGAAAATTTAAATGAAGATAAAAATAATGAAAAGATTTATAATGATATTATCAATAAAAAATGAATTAATAAAATACTTGCCTTTTTATAAATTACTTGTTATAATATAGAAGCATTAAATTTCTATGACTTAAATGAAAGTCATGGCGGAAGGAGAGTATCAAATGAAAAAGAATATTCATCCAAATTATATGGATACAAAAGTAACATGTGCTTGTGGAAATACTTTTACAGTAAAATCAAATGTTCCAGAATTACATCTTGAAACTTGTAATAAATGTCATCCATTTTATACAGGAGTTCAAGGAGCTGTTTCTAAAACAGGTCGTGTTGAAATGTTCAACCGTAAATATGGATTTGACAAAAAAGAAGAAAATTAATTCTTCTTTTTTTGTGCGATTTTTCTATAAATAGGTAATAGTTTTTTATAACTAAAATATAAGAATGGATGAATAACAAAATCAAATTCTCCGATAAATTCTGTATATTCTCCACCAAGTCTTTTCTTAAAATTGTGAATACCATAGATAGGATTACTTTTGTCAGGATTTGCTTCACCGGAAGTACCAAAGAAGTCAATCACTTTATATCCATTACTATGAGCATCTTTTATAATTTGATAATATAATAAATAATTAGAATTTAATTCACGAAGTACATTCGAATTTCCACCATGAATTGTCCAAACTTTATTTCCATATTTTACCGTAATAATAGAAGAAAGAATAACTTCATCTTTTTGAATACTATTAATTTCTTCCATTTCTTGTTCAGCATGTTCCAATTTTTTGTTTAAATCATTCATTAGATTTTCTTTTTTCTTTTCATTTTTGTATTCTGTTTTATTAAGAGTATCAATTTCTAAATGAATGTCATCAATTCTATTTTGATAAGTTTTTTTCAAGTCTTCTATTTTTACTTTTACAATATATAAATCAGACATATCATATTGATTTAAAATAGTATAAAAATTCTGATAATAAGAAATAGGCGTTTTCTTTAAATGCTCTCTTTCTGCTGTATCAATCATTGTTTGATAAAAATCATCAATATCAGTTTCATCTCCAATATACATATCTAGATTATACTGATTTCCCTTATTTAATATTTTTCTTGTAGTAGGATGAATTCTTCCATAAATAGAATTGAAATCATCATCTAAATTTAGTCGAAAAGTAAATCTTGGTTGTTCTCCAGTAAATTGTTTATTAAATCCCATGTGACGATATCCTAATTTTTTTAGAAAATCAATGAGTGGCATGCGATTTAACTCTCCAACAACATTTCCATCCAAATCTAAACTGTGAAGTTTAATATCTGGATCAATTTTAATAAATAAAGCATGATGTTTTTTTCCATATTCTTTTAATCTTTTTGTAAAATATTCAATAACATCAAGATTATCATAATCTAAAATATATCCTCTAGGGGCATAAAAATAACAATAATTTTTTAATAAATGTTTTTTTAATAACAACGCAGTAGCTATTAGTTTTCCATCTTTCTTTATACCTACATAATGAGGGGTGAAATTTTTATGTTTCATTACCTCTCCCCAATAGTAGCTTTGCATAAAATGTGATTTTGGATGATTTTTTACAAATTCCTCATATTCTTTTTTTTCTACATTTTCTATAAAATTCATTATGCATTTCTCCTTTTTATTTTTTGAATAAATTGATATCCTTTTTGATAAAAAAACTGAAATTCTTTTGTTTTTGAAAATAACAAATATAAAGTAAGATTATAAAATAATAAAATAATAATAGCCATTATAATCCAAGTAAAAATATTAATAGTATGAATGAAACTACAAATATAGAAAAGAACAAAACATTGTACTAAAAATATAATGAGATAAGAAACATAGGTTTGATAATATTTTTTAGGATTATCTTGAAATCCATATTTATAGACAATATAAGGATCTAACCAAGCAACAGTTAAAAGTCGACTTATAATTGTTCCAATTAAAACACCAGAGATTCCAAGAGGACCAACTAAAATAATAGATACAATAATATTAATAATCACCATTACAATAGGACGAAATCTTGCTTTATAGAATAATCCATAAGCAGTTCTAAAAGAATTTGTAACAGATTGCATCCCCATAATATAAAAATTTAGAGCTAAGAAGAAAGAAACAGTTGTTGATAAAACATAGTTTTCTCCTAACCAAATTTGAATAAAAGGATTAATTAATAGAAATAAGCAAATACTACATAGTGAATAAATCCAAAAACAGAAAAAATTTAAACTTTCATAAATATTTTTACTTCGTTCATTATTAGTAACAACCAAATTTCCAATGCTGGCAGTAATGGCATTAAATATTTGCGTTAAAACATTAACTAATGAATTAGAAATTAAAACATAATTGGAATAAATACCTACTGCTACTAAACCAATAAATTTAGAAATTACAATATTATCAGTGCCACTAGTAATAACGTTGCCAATTTTATAAATTAACAAAGAAGATACATTGTTAGAAATTTCTTTAAAATCTTCTTTTGAGATATTTTCGTCTGTTTTTTCTGTAATATATGGATACATTTTATTTGCTTTATAAGAATACCAAAAATTTTGAATTAAAACAAAAATAATACTACAGAATAAGTATAGAATAAAGTTTTTTGTAAGTAATAATACAATGACTCTGACAATATTTAAAGCAAATGAACAAATAAAAGTAATCCTAGAAACGATATATCCTTTTTGGTCAGATTCAATTAGAAATTTTTTATAAACAAAGAAATAACTTAAAGCAGAGTGAGTAACAAATAGAATATAAATAAAATAGATTCCAGGTATATTTGGCATATCTTTGATAATGAAATTTAAAAATGGAGTTAAAGAAATTCCAATAGCTAAAACAACACATCCAATTAAATTATAAGTTTTTTTATAGAATTTCATTAAAACTTTAATTTTTTGCTCATTTTTTTCTGCAAGAGGCTTATATAAACTATATGGTATGGCAATACCCACTCCAAGATCAGCTAAAGATAAAAGTGTAATAATATTCGCAAATAAACCATTAATTCCTAAATATTCGTCACCTAATACTTTGATAAAAATCGTTTTTACAACAAAATCCATAATAACCGTTAGAATTTGTGTTGTAATAGAAATTGTGGAATTCCGAATAGAATTTTTAGTTCTAGAATCTTTATTCATTGTTTCACTCCAATCTATTTTCTATTATACCACAACCTTAGTGACTTCATAAAAAAAATATAGTATAATAACGAAGAGAGTGATAATATGATTACAAAATTAACAGAAGAAGAATTTAATAAATTTGCCATACATCATCCTAATAGCATTTTTTTTCAAAGCTCCTATTGGGGTAAATTAAAACAATCAACAGGTTGGATACCACATTTAGTAGGATTAAAAGAGAATAGTAAAATTACATCTGCTACTCTTTTATTAGCAAAAAAAATACCGATTTTTAATCGATATATTTATTATGCTCCTAGAGGTTTTTTAACAGATTACAATAATTATGAACAATTGGATGAATTTATATCAAAAATAAAAGATTATGTAAAGACAAATAAAGGAATATTTGTAAAAATGAATCCATTAATTATTTATCAAGAAAGAAATATCGATGGTGATATTGTTGAAAATGGTATTAATAATAAAAATCTAGTAGAACATTTAAAAAAATTAGGTTTTCAACATAATGGATTTTATAATCATAGAGATTTAGAGCCTAGATTTCTTTCTGTTTTGGACTTAGAAAACAAAACAGAAGAATTATTATTAAAGGAAATGCGTTCTACCACACGTTGGAGCATTAAAAATTCTAGTAAAAATAGTCTTACTGTAAAAGAAGCCAATTCAGATGACTTAAAACAATTTAAAGAATTAATGAAACATACCTCAGAAAGAAGGGGCTTTATTGATAGACCTTTGAGTTATTATAAAACTATGTATCAATCCTTTATTTCAACAAATCATATTAAAGTTTTATTAGTTGATTTTGATGCTACAAAACAAATTAAAAGATATCAAGATGAAATTGATGAAATTAAAAAGAAACTTCAAAAAATAACAAAAGAGGGACAAAAAAAAGAATTAGAGAGTCAAATCAATAGTATTTCTAAAAAAATAACAAATACAACCGAATTAAAACAAAAATATGGCAATAACGTTACTATTGCTGGTGGATTATACATGTTATTTGGAAATCAAATCGTGTATTTATTTGGAGCAAGTTTAAAACCATTTATGCATCTTAACTCTCAATATTTATTACAATGGAAAATGATTCAATATGGTTTAACAAATCATTATCAAAAATTTAATTTTTATGGAATTGATCCTGCCTTTGATGAAAGTGATCCAATGTTTGGACTATTTGATTTTAAACGAGGATTTAATTCTAAAGTAGTAGAATTAATAGGTGAATTTACTTTAATTACAAATTCATTTTATTATTCTATATATAAAATAATGTTTACATTTTATAATCAATTAAAGAAGGTGAAAAAATGATAGGAATTGGTTCAGATCATGGAGGATTTCAAACAAAACAAATTATTATCGAATATTTAGAAAACAATCATATTCATTATCATGACTATGGGACATATAATGAAGAATCTACAGATTATCCAATATATGCTTTACAGGTAGGAGAGGCTGTTCGTACAAAACAAATTGAAAAAGGTATCTTAGTTTGTACGACAGGGATTGGAATGGAAATTGCTTGTAATAAAGTAAAAACAGTTCGATGTGCAAAAGTTGATAATGTAAAAGAAGCATATTTAACAAGATTTCATAATGATAGTAACGTATTAGCCCTTTCTTCTACACACTCTAAAGAAGAAACTATTGAAATCGTGAAAACATTTTTAGAAACACCATTTTCAAATGAAGAAAGACATCAGAGAAGAATTAAATTGATTACTGATTATGAGGAACATCATGACTGTTAAAACAATTTTATATATTTTGACAACTCCAATTTCTATATGGGCTTTAGATGCTCTTAATATAGAAGGAAAATTCAAAAAAAACCGTTATTATCAATCTAGGATTTTATATCTCATGATTTCTTTATCCTTATCCTATTTAACGGTTAATTTTTTTTATGATTTTTTTCTAAATTCAAAATTTATTTAACCTCACAATATGTGAGGTTTTATTGTATTTTTTTTGTTTCATTATTAAATTCTTTTCCAATTAAGAATTCATGAATAATTTCTTCCTTATTTTCAACATATATTTCTTCGATACGATCGACTCTACATTTTTCACTAATTAAAATTGCTTCAACTTTTTGAATAGCTTCCTCTAAATTATCATTTACAACAACATAATTATATTTATTTACCTCATTAATTTCTCTATAAGCAGTTTGAAAACGATCTACAATTTGCTCTGCTGTTTCGGCTCCTCTTGCTTTAATTCTTCTTTTTATCTCTTCCATGGAAGGAGCCATAATAAAAATTAAAATTGTTTCTGGTAACTTTTTCTTAATTTGTTTCGCACCTTGTACATCAATTTCTAGAATAACATCTTTTCCAGCTTCTAGTAAATTTTCAATATTCTCTTTTGGAGTACCAAAATATTCTCCATATCTTACTTTCGCATATTCTAAAAAATCCTCATTTTTTATTTTTCTTTCAAATTCTTCATGAGAAATAAATTTGTAATCAATTCCATCTACTTCTCCTTTTCTAATAGGTCTAGAAGTATATGAAAGAGATAAGACCATATTTTTATTTCTTTCTAATAATTTTTTAATAACAGTTCCTTTTCCAGCACAAGTAGTCCCTGAAATAATAATCAATGATCCTCTTTTTTTAGTTTTAATCATTATAATCCCTCCTTGAAATATTTTCATTATATCACAATATAATGAATAAAAATCATTTATTTTGACAAAATTACTTCTTCCTATTTTTTATAATGATAAAAAGAAGGGATTCTATGAAAAAAATTTTAGGTTTGACAGGAATAGTAATATTGATACCTTTTTTAGTAGTTTTAATTTTTGTTAAAGAAATAAAAGAACAAAATATAAATTCAAATGTTATTAATAATAAAAACGTTAGAATTCAAAGAACAAATGGTTCTATTGATACTGTTCCCTTTGAAAGTTACATCATTGGAGTTTTAGCAGGAGAAATGCCTGCCAACTTTGAATTGGAAGCATTAAAAGCGCAAGCACTTGCCGCTAGAAGTTATGTTTTAAAAAAAATGGAACAAAATAAAAATAATGATTACGATATTGTAGATACTGTCATGAATCAGGTTTATTTAGATGAATCACAAATGAAAGAAAAATGGAAAGATCAATATGAAGAAAAATTGCAAAAAATAACCAAGGCTGTAAATGATACACAAGGTGAATATATTGCTTACAATGGAGAAGTAATTCAAGCATTCTTTTTTTCTACTAGCTCTGGAAAAACAGAAAATAGTGAGGAAGTTTTTCAAGAATCTTTGCCTTATTTGAGAAGCGTAGATTCTACATGGGATAGTGATGTATCTCCTGTTTTTAATGAAATTTATAAATTTACCCTAGAAGAATTCTATCAAAAATTAAATTTACCTTATGAAGAAAAATTGCAAATAAATATAGTAGACACTACTAGTACTGGTCGTATAAAAAATATAGAAATTAATCGTCAAAAATTTAAAGCATCAGATTTAACAAAATTATTAAATTTAAGATCTACTTATTTTAATATTGAACAAAATGGAAATATAATAACCATTCAAACAAAAGGATACGGACATGGTGTAGGAATGAGTCAATATGGAGCCCAAGCGATGGCTTTGAAGGGATATAATTATCAAGAAATTATAAAGTATTATTATCAAAATGTAGAAATTTTAAAAATGGAAGTATAAAACTAAAAAATGTGCTCACACTTTTAATAGAGGTGAGAAAAAATGGAAGTTAGAAGACTTAAAAAGTCGGCAGTATATTTAATGTACAGTTTAGGATTTGTTTTATTAGTTGGAATTGCTTATTTGATAGAAGGTGCATTTACAACTAATAGTTTAGATGATGATACTTTATATGTAAGTGATACAATTTTTGATGAAGTGTTACCTGTAGTAGCAGCTGAAACAAAAATAGTAAGACCATATAAAGATTCTGAAATTACAATATTAAAAGATTTTTATGATTATCAAGCAGATGAATCATCTCAAGAAAAAGCAATTATTAATTATAATAATACCTATTTACAAAGTAGTGGAGTATCTTATGGTGGAAAAGATGATTTTGATGTAACTGCTATTCTAGATGGAAAAGTTATCTCTGTTGAAAATGATGAAACTTTAGGAACAACTGTCCAAATTGAACATGATAATAATATTATAAGTGTTTATCAAAGCTTAAAAGATGTAACTTTAAAAGAAAATGACAAAATTTCCCAAGGTGATGTGATTGGAAAAAGTAGTACAAGCAACTTAGATAAAGATTTAGGAAGTCATTTATATTTTGAATTAATTGTGAATGGAAAAACAGTTGATCCTGAAAATTACTTTGACAAATCCTTAAGTGAATTATAGAGGGAAACCTCTTTTTATTCATAACTATCAATTCTATTTATATAATTAAATAGGAGTGAAGCTATGGAAATTAATAAAAGAGTGATAGAAGAAGCCAATTGTATGTTGAAAACAAATCAAACAATTAGACAGATTGCTACAATATATCATGTATCAAAAAGTACTGTCCATAAAGATTTGAATGAACGTTTAAAAGATATTAATCAAGAAAAATATATAAAAATAAAAGAAATCTTGAAGTTTCATACAGACATTAGACATATTAGAGGTGGTTTATCTACAAGAAATAAATATTTAAAAATGGGGTGAAAAAATGTTTGCACAAGATATTGGAATTGATTTAGGAACAGCTAATGTATTAATTTATATTAAAGGACAAGGTGTAGTTTTAAATGAACCTAGCGTTGTCGCAATAGATTCATATTCTAAAAAAGCTTTGGCTGTAGGTTCTGAAGCACGTGATATGTTGGGTAGGACACCTGGCAAAGTAACTGCAATAAGGCCAATGAAAGATGGTGTTATCGCAGATTTTGAAACAACAGAAATCATGTTAGATCATTTTATAAAAAAAGCAGGAGGAAAAAGTTTTTTTTCAAAACCTAGAATTTTGATATGCTGTCCTTCCAATATAACACAGGTAGAAAAAAATGCCATTAAAGAAGCAGCTGAAAGGACAGGGGCAAAAAAGGTATTCATTGAAGAAGAACCAAAAGTAGCAGCCGTTGGAGCAGGGTTAGATATATCAGCTCCTTGTGGAAATATGATTATTGATATTGGTGGAGGAACAACAGATATTGCTATTCTTTCATTAGGAGGAATTGTAACAAGTTCATCAATTAAGGTTGCCGGTAATACATTTGATAGTGATATTATGAAATACATAAAAAATAAATACAAATTGTTAATTGGAGATCGAACAGCTGAAGAAATTAAATTAAAGATAGGAAATGTTTTTTTAGATAAAAAAAATCCTGAAAAAATGGTTGTAAGAGGAAGAGATTTGGTAAGTGGTTTACCAAATACAATAACATTAACCAGCAATGAAATTGAAGAAGCATTACGAGAAAGTTCTATGATCATTGTCCATACAGCAAAAGCAGTTTTGGAACAAACTCCTCCAGAGTTGTCTGCTGATATTGTAGACCGAGGAATAACACTAACTGGTGGAGGGGCATTAATAAAGGGACTGGACAAGCTACTTGCTCATGAATTAAAAGTTCCAGTAAAGATAGCTGATAGTCCTCTTACATGTGTTGCCGTTGGAGCAGGGGTGATGTTAGATAATATAAATTTAATTGATAATATCTAAAAAATTTGACTTACTGTGTAATTTAATGATAAACTAAGCTTAGTGGTGAGAAATATGGAAAATAATATAGATATTAATAGAATGAGTAGAATTCATGAAAGATATGAAAATAAAATAGATCCAGAACTTAATAAAAGAATTAAACAACGTATAGAAGAAATGTATCGTGAAGATTTAACTAGAAAAAAAGAAGAAGAACAACTTGAAAGATTAACAACTATTGATCAGAGAATTGAAGAAGCTAGATTAAACACTCGACAAACAAAGAGAAATTGGAAATATAGCGAAAGAAAAAGAAAAGTTCAATTATATAAACGTGCTATCGCACTCGTTGTAGGAGGAGCTGTTACTGCTACTGTTTTAGTTAAGACACCAATTGGTGGTAAGATTGTAGAGTTTAGTGAAACTAAAATAGAAAATATGAAAGAAGATTACGAACAATATAAGTTAAACCGCGAAAAAGAAGAATATTATAATTCAAATATGGAAGAATCTGTGTATGAAAGTACTGGTCAGACAATCCAAGAAATCATGGAAAAAGGAAGACATGTAAAATAAGCTATCGAAAGATAGCTTTTTAATTTAATAGACAGTCAAAAAATTTAATGATATAATGGGTCTAGGTGATATTATGATGTTTGATCAGGAACTATTTTCAAGAATATTATTAATGATATTATTACCATTTGTATTTGTGGTAATGATAATTCCTTATATAAAAAATATAGCTGTGCGTATTGGAGCTGTCGATGTGGCAAGACCTAATACAAGACATATTCATAAAAAAACAACACCTAAATTAGGTGGACTTGCAATATTTTTTGGATTTTTATTAGGATATATGTTTTTTGGCACTCATAGTTCTATTATGAATGCAATATTAATAGGCAGCTTTATCATTATAATAACAGGAGTTATCGATGATATTACAGAATTAGGGCCATTTACTAAATTTGTAGGTCAACTAGCAGCTTCCTTAGTAATTGTCTTTTATGGAAAACTATTAATTAGTGATATTACTGCTTTTGGTTTATATATCAATTTTAGTTTCTTATCTTATCCTTTAACAATATTTTTTATATTAGGTTGTATCAATTGCATCAATTTTATTGATGGTGTGGATGGACTATCTGGTGGCATTAGTTCTATTTATTTTTTAACAGTTGGCATTATAGCAACTATTCAAGGTAAAACTGGATTAGACTTTGTTTTAACATTTGTTATGTTAGGAGCAACTTTAGGATTTTTAGTTTATAATTTTAATCCTGCCACTATATTTGCCGGTGATTCAGGAGCTATGTTTATGGGATTTATTATCTCAGTAATTGCTTTGCTTGGATTTAAAAATGTTACAATGACTTCTTTAATAATTCCATTATTAATTTTAGCAATCCCAATTTTAGATACTTTATTTGCTATCATACGTAGAGCATTAAAAGGAGAAAGTTTTGCCAAAGGAGATCGTTTACATATTCATCATCAGCTTTTAAACAGAAACTTTTCACAAAGAACAACAGTCCTTATTATTTTAACAATAGATTCTCTTTTTGCTGCTGCATCTATTATTTATGTATTAAAAGATGCAACTTTAGGTTATATTATTTATGGAATTTTATTGATCATTGTTATTACATTTATTATGAAAACAAACGTAGTATTTGATCATGAAGAAATTAGAAAAAAATTTCAAAAAAGGTTAAAGTAATAACCTTTTTTTGTATATTTCAATAAAAATAGTAAAGCCTAATAATAGGTGATACTATGGATATACAAGAAGCTTTATCAATTATTCCACGTAGTTTATTTTCTTTACTTACATTATTTCTAATTACAAAATTAATAGGTAAGAAACAAGTATCAGAACTTAGTTTATTTGACTACGTAATTGGAATATCAATTGGAAATTTTACAGCAGAAATGACTATGGGATTAAATAATCAGTACATTAATGGTGTAGTAGCTATTTTTACCTTTGGAATTATTTCTTGGTTAGTTTCTAGATTAACTATGAAAAGTATTATTTTAAGAAGAATATTAATTGGTACTCCTACCATCATAATACAAGAAGGAAAAATTATAAAAGAAAATATGAAAAAACTAAATATAGATATTAATGATTTATTAGAACAATGTCGAAATAATGGAACATTTGATATTAGCCAGATCGAATATGCTATTATGGAAGTAAATGGTAAAATTAGTATTATGTTAAAACCAGAATACAATCCTGTAACAATGAATGATATGAATTTAAAACCTACTTTACAAGATTTATGCGCTAACGTGATTATTGATGGAAGAATCATGATGAAGAATTTAAATAATATGAATAAATCAAAACAATGGCTTTTAAAAGAATTAAAGGTAAAAGGATATAATTTAGAGGATATCTTATTAGCAACATTAGACATTAATGAAAAATTAACTGTTTATGAAAATAACCATAATATAAAAATTAAGAATGTTTTAGAATAAAAAAATAGAATATTCTTCTATTTTAATTTGTTAAGAGATTTCTTAAATTCTTTTTTTGCTAAAGATTTAAATTTCTTTACGAAATTTTTTCGAAAAGTCTTATTTAAAAAAAGCATAATAATAACGACACAAATACCAATTCCAACAATTAAATAATCATAGGTATTGTCACTTTCATTATCACTCCATAAATTTAGTTTCTTTTTTTTTGCTTCTTGTAAGGCATTATTCACATCGTTAAGATATTTGTAATCTCCATAGATATATTTTACTTCGGCAAGTCCTTCTTTTACAACTTGTTCTTGAAGTAATTTTCCGTCAACAAATACCCATACTAACTTCCTATTATATTTATCTTGTTTATCAGAATTATCATCATATTCGATTTGAATTTGAGCTGCATTAGTAAGTAAATTACAAGTGAATTCACTAGCCTCTTTTCCATAAGGGTCAACTCTAATTGTAGATTCTGGAGTATCAATTGCCAAAAATCTAGCTTTAATTTTTTTATTTTCCAAATTAAACCAAGCAGTATCTCCATCTACACATTTATTTAAAGTAACGTTTATTCTTTCAGAAGCAAATATTGGAATAGGAATAAAAATAACTAATAGAGTTATCACCAATATACTTATTTTTTTCATACTACCACCAATTTTATTATACATTTAACTGAATTTAAAAACAAATCTTTTTAATCCAATCAAAATTTATTTACAATATTCTTATAATTATGCTATAATACCATGGATTAAGGAAGTGGAATCTTATGAAAAATATAAGAAATATTGCAATTATTGCCCATGTTGACCATGGTAAAACTACACTTGTAGACCAATTGTTAAAATGCTCTGGTACATTTAGAGCAAATGAAAATGTTGAAATTAGAGTAATGGATTCTAATGATATCGAAAGAGAAAGAGGAATCACTATTTTAGCAAAACCAACAGCAATTGATCATAACGGATGCCGTATTAATATTCTAGATACTCCAGGACATGCTGATTTTGGTGGAGAAGTAGAAAGAATCATGAATATGGTAGATGGTGTTTTACTTGTTGTAGATGCTTATGAAGGAACAATGCCTCAAACAAGATTTGTACTTAAAAAAGCCTTAGAAGCAGGAGTTACTCCAATTGTTGTTGTAAATAAAATCGATAAACCAACAGCAAGACCATCTCAAGTAGTAGATGAAGTTTTAGATTTATTTATTGAACTTGGAGCAGATGAAGACCAATTGGAATTCCCAGTAATTTATACTTCAGCAATTAATGGTACTTCAAGTTATGAAGCAGATGTTGCTACTCAAAAACCAGGAATGGATCCAATCCTAGATACTATTGTAGACTATATTCCAGCACCTGATGTAAATATAGAAGGATCATTACAATTTCAACCGGCATTACTAGATTATAATGATTTTGTTGGAAGAATTGGTATTGGTGTTGTTAAAAGAGGAAAAATTAAAACAAATGAAATGGTTTCTTGTGTACGTTTAGATGGCACTATTAAACAATTTAGAATTGCAAAAATGTTTGGTTATATGGGACTTAAAAGAATTGAAATTAATGAAGCAGAAGCAGGAGATATTATCGCTATTTCAGGACTTCCAGATATTTCAGTCGGTGAAACTGTTTGCGAAGTAGGAAAAGAAGATGCCTTACCTAGACTTCGTATTGATGAACCAACTTTACAAATGACTTTTGGAGTAAATACATCTCCATTTGTTGGAAAAGATGGAAAAATAGTAACAGCAAGGAAAATAGAAGAAAGATTATTAAAAGAAACAGAACGAGATGTATCTTTAAAAGTAGCACCAAATGATAGTGAATCATTTATCGTATCTGGTCGTGGAGAACTACATTTATCTATTTTAATTGAAAATATGCGCCGTGAAGGATTTGAACTTCAAGTTTCTAAACCAGAAGTTATTATTAAAGAAATTGATGGTGTAAAATGTGAACCATATGAAGATGTTCAAATTGATGTTCCTGAAGAATATGTCGGTAATGTAATCGAAGCACTAGGAAATCGTGAAGGAAAAATGGAAAATATGCATAATAGTGAAAATCAAGTTCGCTTGTCATATATTGTTCCTTCAAGAGGTTTAATTGGTTTTTCTACTGAATTTATGACAATGACAAAAGGATATGGAATCATTAATCATACTTTTAGAGAATATGCTCCATTAGCTGGTGGAACTGTTGGTGAAAGAAAACTAGGAGTATTAGTTTCTATGGAAAATGGTAAATCAACAGCTTACGCTTTAGGTCAATTAGAAGACAGAGGAGTTATGTTTGTTGAACCAGGTGTAGATATCTATGAAGGGATGATTGTCGGAGAACATACTCATGAAAATGATTTAGCAGTAAATGTTGTAAAAGGAAAGAACTTAACAAATACACGAAGTGCTGGAAAAGATCATACAGTTGTATTAAAAAGACCAAGAGCGTTAACTCTAGAATATTGTTTGGATTATATTAATAGTGATGAATATGTAGAAGTTACTCCAAACTTTATTAGAATGAGAAAGAAAATATTGAACACAAATGAAAGAAAAAAATTTGATAATAAAAAATAAGACTTATTCTTTATCGAATAAGTCTTTTATATTGATATTTAACACATTAGCTATTTGCTCTAAAGTATCTAACGAAATTGTTTGATGTGTACTAGATTCTAGTTTAGCAATAAAACTTTCTGATAAAAGTAATTTTTCAGCTAATTGTCTTTGTGTTAAATCATTTTCTTTTCTATATTTTTTTATATTCTTTCCTACAATATTATAAATATCTTCTTTATACATACTATCACCAATACTATTTTCTCATAAATAAGTTTTAATTAATATAGACTAATAGTCTATTAAGTGATATTATTGAAATAGGGTGGTAGTATGTATAATACAGAGAAATTAAAAAAATTAAGAATCAAGCAAAAACTAACGATATATGATATATCTTCTAAAATAGGAATTTCTCCTTCTCATTATAGTTTAATAGAAAATGGGAAAAGAAAATTATCATATGAAATGGCTATTAAAATAGCAAAGGTATTTCATACAACACCAGATAAACTTTTTTTATCATAATTTGAAAAATATTACATATTATGGTAATATAATAATGATTAATATTTTTAGTTTCCCTTTTTGAGATCTAATTTATTCAATCAAATATCAAAAAGGAGGTACTAAAATGGAAGATAAAAAAATTGTCTGCAAAGATTGTGGTAAAGAATTTATTTTTACAGTTGGTGAACAACAATTTTATCAAGAAAAAGGTTTTACAAATGAACCTGTAAGATGTAAAGAATGTCGCGATAAAAGAAAAGCTGAAAGAAATAATAAAACAAATGCACAATAGAAAAACTCTTAATATTTAAGAGTTTTTTCTTTGAATTTGTTTTTCTAAATAATAATTTCTAAGTTCTTTGAATCTTTGATAGTGAATGATCTCTCTTTGTCTTAAGAAAGCTAAAGGTCCTAATACATCAGGATCATTTGTTAAATCCATAAGATGTTCATAGGTTGCTCTTGCTCTTTGTTCAGCAGCCATATCACTTTCTAGGTCAGCAATAAAATCACCTGTTGTATTGATGTACGCTGCTGTAAATGGAATTCCAGCTGCATCACTTGGAAATAATGCTGAATCTTGTTGAGCAAACATGCCACCTAATCCAGCAGCTTTTAATTCATCTACACTAGCATCTTTCATTAGTTGGTACGCCATTGAAGCAATCATTTCAATATGAGCTAATTCTTCTGTACCAATATCAGTTAATAAAGCTTTTCCCTTATCATCTGGCATTGTAAATCTTTGGTTTAAATATTGTAAGGCAGCACTTAATTCTCCTGTAGGTCCTCCATATTGAGACATCAAGTATTTTGCCATTTTTAAATCTTTTTTACGAATATTAACAGGATATTCTAATTTTTTTTCATAAATCCACATATTACTTTTTCCTTTCTATTTATTTTTCCCATGGCCAAGGACTATTAATCCATGCAAATGGATAACGATTGTTAGCATTACTATCTGTTAAGATAGGACCATATTTGTTTTGATATTCTTCTTTTAATTTATTAGCTTCTGTTCGATATTGATTGAATAAAGAAATCATATCTTTATCATCTGGATAAACGTCAAGATATAGATTAATATCAATCATTGCAAAGCATAAAGCATCAAGATAGGTAAGTAATTGTGCTTGATCATTGGCAGGAGTAATATCAGTAGGATTAATTTTATATCCATTATAAAGATTAGGATACATATTTCCTCTAATAAATCCTTGATATGGATCATATAGTTTAGAAGCATCTGCGTCTTCTGTATATAGTGGTTGATTATAATTATTATTTTTGTAATTATAATAATCATTTCTCATATTTGAATTACTATTATTTAAATATTCATAGTAATTTTGAACTGAATCATAATTATACATATTTATCCTCCTCTTGTTTATTGTATGTGATAGGTTAAATGTTGATTGGGTATTAAACTATAAATAATTCTATTAATTTTATAAAAAGGGTTGCGTTAAAATAAATTTATTGATAAAATATATCGTGTAACGAATGTTACATGGCGTGGTTGGTGAAGTGGTTAACACGGCGGATTGTGGTTCCGTTATGCAAGGGTTCGATCCCCTTACCGCGCCCCATATTGAAATATGTTCGATTTTTTCGATCAAGATAAATTGCTAATCTAGAAATAGGTTAGTTTTTTTGTTAAAAATTATAATTAATAAATAAAATATTCCAAAATAAAAAAATAATTATCGAAAACAATCAATTTATAAAAAAATAAAATCCAATATTTAAAATTGAAAACTTGAAAAAGAAATAAAAATTTATATAATTTTCTTGGTGATATAATGAATCAAAAAATATGTGGATATGATTTAGATAATCAACAAAAAGCAATTGTCGAAGATGAAAGCAATCATTTATTAGTTGTTGCAGGAGCAGGAAGTGGAAAAACACTAACTATATTAGGAAAAATTTATTATTTAGTAAAGGTAAAAAATATTTCACCAAATGAAATTATTTGTATTTCATTCACAAAAGCATCTTCTGATAGCCTAAGAGAAAAAATAAAAAACGAATTTAACTTTGAAATTCCTGTCTATACTTTTCATAAATTAGCGCTCAATATTTTGAAAGAAGATCATAACTATACTATAGCAGATCCTAGTACTTTAGATTATATTATTGACGAATTCTTTAAAACAAAAATATTAAATTATCCAGAAATAATGTCATTAACTCTAAAATATTTTTCATTAAAAAATAAAGAAGAATATATTAAAAATTATGAGAAAGGTGATAACAAAATTATTTTGTTACAACGCTTAATATCTACATTTATTCACTTATTTAAATGTAATAACTATGAACTAAACGATTTTATAAAGTTTTCTAAAAAAATTAAAAAATCTTTTTCATATAAAAAAGAAAAATCCATATTAACACTTATTTTAAATTGTTATTTAGAATATGAAGAATATTTAAAACTAAACAACGAAATTGACTTTGATGATATGTTAATAAGAGCAACGGAAAAAATCCAAAAAGAAGGGTACCGTGAGAAAGTTCAATATGTAATGATTGACGAATATCAAGATACTTCACTTGTAAGATTTAACTTAGTAAAAGAAATATTAAATTTTACAAATGCTAAATTAATGGTGGTAGGAGATGATTTTCAATCTATATATCGTTTCACAGGTTGTGATTTATCCTTATTTTTAAATTTTAATTCTTATTTTAAAGATTCCAAAGTCATGAGAATAGAAAATACATATCGAAATAGCCAAGAATTGATTCAAGTTGCAGGAAAATTCGTAATGAAAAATAAAGCACAACTAAAGAAAAATTTAAAATCTAGTAAGAGAATAGATAAACCAATTGTCTTTGTAAATTATGTGAATTTAAAGCAACAATTTCTAGAATTAATAAAGAAAATTTATAAAGAAACGCAAAAACCAATTTTAGTGTTAGGACGAAATAATAAAGATATTCACTCCATATTGGATTATAGGTATTTTAAAGTAAAAGAAAACGAAATTATTTATAAATTAGATGATAATATTAAAATAACTTACTTAACAGTACATAAATCAAAAGGGTTAGAAGAAGAAAATGTAATTCTTATTAATATGAAGGATGAGTTGTTAGGCTTTCCAAGTCAAATTAAAAATAATAAGATATTAAGGCTTGTGTCAAAATCTTCCACAAAATATCCATATGATGAAGAAAGAAGACTTTTTTATGTAGCACTTACACGTACAAAAAACAAAATCTATTTATTAATACCAAATAAAAATCAATCAATATTTGTAAAAGAGTTATGGAAAAATTATAAAAAATTAATTGAAAAAATATAAAATTTATATTCAGTTATGAGGATAACATAAAAAGTATTATAAACTCTCATATTTGACAAAGTGTCGGAGCGGGAGGTATACTTAAAAAAACAATTTACTGAGGGAATTATATGGAACAAGAATTAAGCTTAAATGATTTAGAAAGTAAGATATATAGTGAAATATTTAGTTATGAATCGGATGAAAAAGAATATGAAAGTATAGAATTTAGAATGGGTGTTTTAAATAAAATCATTTCTTATTTACAAATAACAAATGTCAGAGAGTTAAAAGATAAATTTAAAGCATACGATTTACAACTTAGTTTAATATATTCAGAAGTAGAGAAACAAAGAATTTCAAAAATAACAATACAATATATAGAAGATTTAGACACTAAAAATGTACAAAAAAACCAGAAATCTATAGAGATATTATTACATTACATAAAAGAAGAGTACACACAGTTGAATACTAAAAAAGAAAAACTAGAGAGTTATATCAGAAAAAATCAAGTAAAAATTACTGAGTATAGGAAAATTTTATCTAATTTTAAATATAACAATGCTATCAACAATAACCAAATTCAATTAATAGAAGAAATAATGAATAATGAAGATGTGTCACCAAAAAATCAAATTCAAATATTAGAACAAATTAAAAATCACAATAATCAACAACAAGTATTAGAAAATAAAGATACAATTTTAAATATGATCAATGAAAATATAGAATTGTATGATTTTCCAAGTTTAGAGTCCTTTGATTTTAAAAGTAGAGTAACTCCAATGATAGATTCCTATTACCAAATGATTATGTCAGTTGATGATGTGACACAGTTATATAATTTCTTTCCAATTTTAAAAGATCAAACAATTGATTTAGAAGAATTTGAATATATTTTTAAAAAAATATTAAATAAAATGATTTCAGTGTTACAAGGATGTAAACAATCCATTATAGAAAAAGATATCTATGATGATGAAATACTCAGAAATGTAGTAATTGCAGAATACAATGAAATGAAGAAAAAATATGAAAAAATATTTTATTATTTTGATAATGAAATACAATACTATAAAAATAATAATCAACAATTAATTATAGAACAGGAAAGTATAAACAACTTATTTTATGCTTTTCCACCAAATGGAAGAGAATCTTACTTAGAAAAGGATTTGAAAGATATTCCAAAGGAATATTTAGAAAGAGTTAAAAATCTTCTAGATAAATTAAAAACAAATCAGTTAAATCCAAGAGAAAGTGCTGGATTTGGTGGAAACAATCGATTAAAAGAAGTACGAGAACTAAGAAGTGATCAAATTAGAATATTATATAAAAAAATATTTAAAAATAATTATTTAATGTTAGGAATTGGAGTAAAAAAAACTGATAATGATTTGAATATGTATTATACAATCAGTAATAGAGATCAAACAATCGATTTATCAACAGTTGAAAAATATGATTGTAATTTAGAAGTCAGTTCTGAAGTAGAAGAACAAATAAATTCTTATATTCAAACAAATTCTAGAAAAGGAATTAGATAAGCTAATCAATAATGATTAGTTTTTTTATAAAATTTGTCATATTTTAGCACTCATACTTGACAAGTGCTAATTCAAGAGTATAATACAGAATTAGAAAGAGGTGATGATATGTTTAATACAAATGAAAAAGAAGAAAATGTTCTTGAAAAATATGGACGTAATATCATCGAAGAGGTAAAAAAAGGTAAAATTGATCCTGTAATTGGTCGTGATGAAGAAATTAGAGGAATCACTAGAGTTTTATCTAGAAAAACCAAAAATAATCCAGTATTAATTGGTGAACCCGGTGTCGGTAAAACAGCTATTATTGAAGGACTAGCCTTAAGAATAGTAAAAGGGGATGTTCCAAATAGCTTAAAAAATAAAACTATTTGGGAATTAGATATGGCTTCATTGATAGCAGGAGCAAAGTATCGAGGAGAATTTGAGGAAAGACTAAAAAATGTCTTAAATGAAATTAAAAAATCTGAAGGTAATATCATTATGTTTATCGATGAAATTCATACAATTGTAGGCTCTGGTAATATGGAAGGAGCAATGGATACATCAAATATATTAAAGCCAATGTTAGCAAGAGGTGAAATTCATGTCATTGGTGCTACTACACTAAATGAATATCGTAAATATATTGAAAAAGATGGAGCCCTAGAAAGACGTTTCCAAAAAATTATAGTAAATGAACCAACAGTTGAAGATACAATCACTATATTAAGAGGATTAAAACAAAGATTTGAAATTCATCATGGAGTTACTATTCAAGATAAAGCATTAATTTCCGCAGCAACTTTGTCAAATCGTTATATAACAGATCGTTTCTTACCTGATAAAGCAATTGATTTAGTAGATGAGGCTTGTGCAACTATTCGTGTTCAAATGGATTCCGTTCCAACGAACCTTGATACATTAACCAGAAAAATAATGCGTCTTCAAATCGAAAAACAGGCAATCAAAAAAGAAAAAGATGAATTGTCAAAGAAAAGAATGGAAAAAATTAACGAAGAATTAGAAAAGTTGACCAAAGAAGAAAAAGAATTAACAGATTCTTGGAATCAAGAAAAACAAATTAACAATCAAATCAAATCGAAGAAAAAAGAATTAGAAAAGGCTAATTTTGATCTAGAACAAGCAGAAAATGAATATAATCTAGAAAAAGCCGCAATCTTAAGACATGGCGAAATTCCAAAACTAGAACGTGAACTACAAGAATTAAATAGCAAAGAAAAAAATAAAATCTTAAGTGATACGGTTACTCCAAATGATATTGCATCTGTTATTTCTAGATGGACGAATATTCCAATTTCAAAATTAATGAGTAGTGAAAAAGAAAAACTTCTTCATCTTGAAGATAACATGAAAAAACGAGTAATTGGTCAAGATGAAGCTTTAAAATTAGTAAGTGAAGCAATTTTAAAATCAAGAAGTGGAATTAAAGATCCAAATCGTCCAATTGGTTCCTTTATATTCTTAGGACCAACAGGTGTAGGAAAAACAGAAATTGCTAAAACACTTGCTTATGAACTATTCGATGATGAAAAACATATGATTCGTATTGATATGAGTGAATATATGGAAAAATTCTCTACTTCCAGATTGATAGGTTCTCCTCCAGGATATGTTGGATACGATGAAGGAGGACAATTAACAGAAGCTGTTAGAAGAAATCCTTATAGTATAGTATTATTTGATGAAATCGAAAAAGCACATCCGGAAGTACTAAACTTATTACTTCAGATATTAGATGATGGTAGAATTACAGATTCTAATGGTCGTACTGTTGATTTCAAAAACACAATTATTATTATGACTTCAAACTTAGGAAGCGAATATATATTAGATGGTAATACAGATCAAGTAATGCCAGAACTAAAGAAATTTTTCCGCCCAGAATTTATTAATCGTGTAGATGAAATTATTGTATTTAATCCATTAAATAAAGATAGTATTTCTAAAATTCTAGATAAAATTATTCATGATATTGAAAAAAGATTAATAGATTTAAATATCCATATAGAATTAACAGATTCTGCTAGAAAAAATATGATCGATCAAGGATTTGATGTAAACTATGGTGCACGTCCATTAAAAAGACTTGTAAGTCACATTGTAGAAACAGAACTATCTAAGATGATTATTAATGATGAATTAAAATATGGAAATAAAGTTATCATAGATTATGATACTGATTATACCTTTAAAATAGAGTCAAAATAATGGCTCTATTTTAAAATTTGCACGAAATAAAAATCAGTGTTAAAATACATATACCGTTAAGGATGGTGATATTGTGGAAAAATTTAAACCTGGAGAACAACAATTATTAGAAGAAACTCTTTTAAAATATGAATTTGCTCTAGAAATGTTAGAAACAGAATTAGATATATTAATTAAAGGCCACGTATTTAAAACAAAATACAATCCTGTGGAACATGTCAAATCTAGAATTAAAAGTCAAGATAGCGCAATCAAAAAACTAGAAAGAAAAAATTACGAAATTACTGTAAATAATTTAAGAAAACATGTTCATGATATGATAGGAGTTCGTATCGTTTGTTCCTTTTTAACAGATGTTTACGAAGTTGTAAACCTAATAAAAAAATCAAATCAATTTAAGATAAAAGAAGAAAAAGACTATATAGCAAATCCAAAAGATACAGGATATATTAGTTATCATTTGATTATTGAAGTCCCAATTTTCGTAGATAATAAAACAGAATATATCGATGCTGAAATTCAAATTCGTACAATCGCAATGGACTTTTGGGCAAGTTTAGATCATAAAATACAATATAAATTTAAAGAAATACCAGAAGAAGTAAAAAAAGAAATGTATCATTGTTCTTTAGACATTGAAGCCTTAGATGAAAAAATGAACGAATTAAAAAAATATGTAAATAACTATAACCCAGATAAGTTATAGTTTTTTTGAATAAAAAAATAAAATAAAAACATAATAACAATAGGTGATGAAATGATGACAGAAAAGGAATTACTTTACATTGAGGATGTTTTATCTCATGAACAAATTTTAGAAAATTTTTGCAGTGATATTTCAAATGAAATTCCAGAAACTGATATTAAGAATTTTATAATATATTTAGAAAACAAATATCAGATGCATTATAATACAATGTTTAAACTTTTAATGAAATAGGAGGAAATATGGAATCAAAATTAATTATGAACACAATATTAACATCTACTAAAAATATTAGTGATATTTTGTATCATGGAAGTGTAGAATCTTCAACACCTGATATTCATAAAGCTTTTCATAATACTTTAAATGAATGTTTAGACCTACAAAATGAAATATTTACTTTTATGGAACAAAAAGGTTGGTATCAAGTGGAACAAGTAGAACAACAAAAAATTGAACAGTCAAAAGAAAAATTCGGAAATAGATAATTGATTATCTATTTTTTTAGTTGTTAAACAAATGTAAATGACTAACAGTCATTATTGAATAAAAATATAATAGAGTGCTATAATAAAAAATATAGGAGGAATAATATGAAAGAAGAATTAAAAAACATTATGCTAATGGGATTAGGCGCAATGTCTCTTACCACTGATAAAGCAAAAGAAATAAAGAATGAATTATTAGAAAAAGGCACAAAAATTTACGAAGAAGGAAAAGTTGCCAATGAAGAATTAAAACATAATATTGAAGAAAAAATTAAAGAAAACGTTACCGTTGTTGTAGAAAATAAAGAAGTGACAACAGAAGAAGTAAAAGAGGCAATTCAAAAAATGTCAAAAGAAGAAAAAAATGAAATTATGAAATTATTAAAGGAAACAAAATCAAAAAAAGATGAATAATGAAACTACTCGTTTAAAAGAAATAATCTCTATTATTAACAAACATAATTTATTAAAAGATAAATCGCCTCAAAATATTAGGGAAACAATAGAAGATTTAGGACCAACATTCGTGAAGATGGGGCAGATTTTATCTTCTAGAAGTGATTTAATACCAGCTTCTATATCAGATGAATTAAAAAAACTGCGTTGTTCTGTAAAGCCAATGGATAAAGAGGAAGTTCTTGAAATATTAAACAGAGAATATAATGGCAAATTTAATGAAATTTTTGAATCTATTGACGAAACACCTATTGGTTCCGCCTCTATTGCACAAACTCATTTAGGTGTTTTAAAATCGAAAGAAGTAGTAGCTGTTAAAATTCAAAGAACTAATATTTATCAGATGATGACGTTAGACACAAAATTATTAAAAAAGGCTATTTCTATTTTAAAATTAGATAAATTGTTTGGTAATATTGTGGATTTGCAAGCTATTATTGATGAAATGTATGATTCTGCCAAAGAGGAAATGGACTTTATAATAGAAGCAAATCATATAGAAAGATTTAAAAATAACAATGAAAATATAGCTTATATAAAACCATTAAAAGTATATAAAGATATTTCTACACCTTATGTATTAATAATGGAATATATTGATGCTCCATTCATTAATGAAACAGAAAAATTAAATTCATTAGGATATGACATGAATGAAATTGCTAATAAACTAGCAGATAATTATATTAAGCAAGCAATTGATGATGGATATTATCATGCTGATCCTCATTCTGACAACATCAAAATTCAAGATGGCAAAATTGTTTATCTTGATTTTGGCATGATGGGGACATTAACTATTAAAAATAAAAATTTATTAAATGATTGTATTAATGCTATTATTTCAAATAATACATCTGAAATAGCTCATATATTAGTTTCTATGGATACTAGTTCCAATGATATCGACTATATGAAGTTAAAAAATGATATTAAAACAGTTTTAAATAAAAATAAAACCACAGAAATATCAGATATAAATATTAAAGAATTTGCCAGAGATATGTTTGAATTATTAAATTCCAATTCTATTACTTTACCGAAAGATATTTCGATGTTAATTCGCGGTATTGTTGTAATTGAAGGGGTATTAGAAGAAATAAGCCCTAGTATTAATCTGATGCAAGTTTTAAAAAATAGAGTAAAAGCAAAAAAATTGATCACAAAAGATGTGCTAGAAAAAGAATTTGTAAAGATATTGCAAAATGGAAATTCTTTATGTTCTATTCCTAATGAAACACTTTCATTATTAAGAGGAATTAATAATGGAGAATTAAGATTTCAAATGGAATTAAATGATTCAAAAAATCAAATGAATCGTATAGAAGATATTTTTCATCAAGCAATTATAACGATATTAGATTTAGCGTTCATTATAGGAATTAGTGTGATGGCTGTAATGAATAAAGGAAAATTACCATTTATATTTTATCTTTATCTCCTTTTAGCAGCACTATTTACTATTTGGTTATTTTTAAAAATGTTTTATTCAAAAATTAAGAGGAAAAAATAATCCTCTTTTTTACTTTAATCTATTAAAAATAAACAACATAGGTGTATAATTTTTTTAGAGGTGTTAATATGCAAAAAAATAAAACTAGAAAAGAGATTGTTAATATTTTATTAAAACAAGAAATTACAAAAGCAGAAGAAGATGAATTGTTAGATTTATTAGTAGATAAACCAATTGCTGTAGATGTGGAAAAACAAGAAGAATCTAATTTAACGTTTGGAGAAAAATTAGCAGATAAATTTTCAGAAATTGCCGGTAGTTGGACTTTTATTCTATTATTTGCTTTATTTTTAACATTTTGGATTATACTAAATACCATTATATTAAAAAACAATGCAATAGACCCATATCCATTTATTTTATTAAATTTATTATTATCTTGTTTAGCTGCATTTCAAGCTCCAATTATTATGATGAGCCAAAATCGTCAATCAAAAAAAGATAGTTTAAGAAATCAGAATGATTATTATACAGATGTAAAAAGTGAGTTAATTATAGAAGAATTACATAATAAAATAGATGAGATATTAAAAAATCAAAGAGAAATTCAAAAATATATTGATAAAGAGAAAAAAGATGAATTATAACCAACTCAATGAAATATTAAAAAAAGAACTTAATAATCCTAATAGAAAGACTCATATCAAAAATTTAGACGAATTTTCTAAATATGCAAAAATAATAAAAACATAAGAGAATTAGTGAAGTGTAAAAATCTAATTGTTAATTTAGATGGGTATATGGATAGTTTATTAAAACAAAACTATATAGCTGAACTAGAAAATTTGAAAAATAAAAAAGAAAAATCAATTTAGTGATTTTTTTTTATTCTTGATAATTAGAGCCTCAAAAAGCATATATTGATGAAATAATTTGTGATACAATAAATAATGAAAGTTAGTGATAAAATGTTAGAACAGGTAAATAATGGTGATTTAATAATCACAGAAAATAAAAATAAAGCCTTAAAATATTTTTCTAGTAAAAGAAAACTTATTAATCTAAAAATAATGACAAAGCAAGAATTTGTCAATCATTATTTTGGAAAAATAAAAAATGAGGCAATTTACTATCTTATGAAAAAATATCAGTATTGTTACGATATTGCAGTAACATACTTAAAAAATTTTTTATGGATAGAGGAATTATATCATGAACTAAAGCAAAATAATTTAATAGAAGAAAATCCTTTATTTAAGAAAAACATTAAAAGAATTGTGCTGTTAGAACAGGTAGATCCATTTATTCAAAAAGAAATAGAAAAGTATGAACATATTGAATTTCTAGAAGAAATTCAAAACAATAATCCTGTTATTTATGAACTAGAAACTTTAGAAGAAGAAGTAAATTATATGTTTTTAACTATATCTAATTTGTTAAAACAAACTACTATCCAAAAAATTTATATTATTGATTATAATAAGGAATACCAAAATATGATTAGGAGGTATAGTTTTCTTTATCATATTCCGATTAATTTCAATGAAGGAAAAGATATTTATGGCTTAATAGAAGTTCAAAAATTCTTAAAGAGTCTTGAAAATAATTCATTAGAAGAGGCATTAAAGGAAATTACGACCAAAGAAATATTGAATATAGTCATTGATATTTGTAATCAATTCTCAGATTGTGAAGATAAAAATATTTTTATAGAAATAATAAAACAAAAAATAAGACAAACTAAAATTTATCCAAAGAAAAAGAAGAATGCTATTAATATTGCTAGCCTCGAAGAAATAGAAAAAGATAATTATTACTTTTTAATTGGATTTAATCAAGGAATTATGCCATTAATTTATAAGGATGAAGATTTATTAAGTGATAAAGAAAAGAAAAAAAAGTTAATCTTTACATCAGATCAAAAAAATAAATTGGAAAAAATGAAAATCATTAAATTGATAAAAAATACAGATCACTTGTTTATTTCCTATAAATTAAAATCATATTCAGAAGAGTATTATCCATCTCCATTGATTGATGAATTAGAATTACAAGTTTGTAGGCCAAACATTAAAAATTACAGCTATTCTAATCTCTATAATCAATTAGATTTGTCAAAAAAATTAGACAGTTTTATTAAATTCAACGAAAAGAATTTGGATTTAAATTTATTGTATCATTCTTATCCTACAATTCCCTATTTAACCTATGATAACTCATATCATTCAATCGCAAATTCAGATTTTCAAAAATATACCAATGGTAAATTACTTCTTTCTTATTCAAGTTTAGATCATTATAACAGATGTGGATTTCGATATTATATTTCAAATCTTTTGAAATTAAATAAATATGAAGAAACATTTATGACTTTAATAGGAAATTTATTTCATTATATACTGTCAATTGCCTTTTCCGATAACTTTGATTTTGAACGAGAATTCGAAGATTATATAAAAGATAAACAGTTAACGAACAAAGAAAAATTTTTTATAAACAAATTAAAAGAAGATTTAAAATATACAATTGATATCATTAAAGAACAAGATAAAACAACAAGCTTGAAAAATGCATTATATGAACAAAAAATATTTGTTAGTCAAAATCATAAAATCCAAGTAACTTTTATGGGAATTATAGACAAATTGAAATATTGCGAAGAAAATGGTCAAACGATTGTTGCCATTATTGATTATAAAACAGGAACTCCAGATATTAATTTAAATAATTCAATTTACGGAATTGAAATGCAATTACCTATATATTTATATTTAGCTAAAAATTCTAAACTTAAAAATGTTCAGATAGCAGGATTTTATTTACAAAAAATAATTCATAATAAATTACCTTATCAAAAAGAAAATTATGAATCTGCAAAAAAGAAACTTTATCGATTAGATGGATATAGCAATGATAACATAGAAATACTAAAACAATTTGATAGTAATTATTCAGATAGTTCCATGATAAAAGGAATGAAATTGTCTTCCAAAGGATTTTATGCTTATACAAAAGTACTAAATCAAAACCAAATGAATAAGTTAGAGCAACTAACAAAAGAAAAAATAAAAGAAACTACCGACAATATATTAAATTTACAATTTGATATTAATCCTAAAAAAATAGGTCAAAATTTAATTGGTTGTGAATTTTGTTCATTTAAAGATATTTGTTATCAAAGAGAAGAAAATATTGTTTATCTAAAAGAGCAGAACTATCATGATTTTCTAGGAGGTGAATAATATGCCACGTTGGACAAAAGAACAAGAGGAGGCTATTTATAAAAGTGGTTCTAATATTATTGTAAGTGCTGGAGCAGGTTCTGGAAAAACAGCAGTATTAAGTGAAAGAGTAATCCAAAAATTAAAAAATGGCATCCATATTGATGAATTATTAATTTTAACGTTTACCAAAGCAGCAGCAGCTGAAATGAAAGAAAGAATTCGTAAAAAAATAAAAAAAGAACCTACTTTACAAGCAGAATTGAATAAAATTGACGCAGCATATATTACAACATTCGATTCCTATGCTTTATCCATTGTAAAAAAATATCATTATCTATTGAGAATCGGAAAAGATGTTTCAATTATTAATCAGAGCCTTGTTAATTTGAAAAAAGAAGAATATTTAGACGAAATATTTGAAAAATATTATCAAGAAAAAAATCCATTCTTCTTAAAACTAATTGATGATTTTTGTACAAAAGATGATCTTGAAATAAAAAAAATGATTTTAACAATCAATCAAAAATTAGATATGATTGTTCATAAAGAAAAATATTTAAATACGTATTTAGATACTTACTATAATTCATCATTTATTGATCAAAAAATGAAAGACTATGAAGAATTATTACTTCAAAAGATAGAACTTATCATGATTGATTATCATGAATTAGAAGAATATGTAGAACCAGATTACTTTGAAAAAATACAAAATGTCTTAGAAGAACTATTCTTATCTAAAAATTATCAAGATATTAAGCAAAATATTAAATCACTTCCTAGCTTACCAAAAAATAGTGAAGAAACAGCTAAGGAAATAAAAGATAGAATATCAAAATATTTAAAAGAATTAACAGTTTTAACAGAATGGGACAACGTAGAAGAATTGAAAGAATCTATTTTTAAGACAAAAGATTATATCATCGCTATTATTGAAATTATTAATTTATTTGACCAAAAAATCAATGAATTTAAAAGAAAAAATAATCTATATGAATTTAATGATATTGCTAAAATGGCTATTAGTGTTTTAGAAAATAATAAGAATGTTAGAAATTCAATTAAAAATTCTCTAAAAGAAATTATGATTGATGAGTATCAAGATACAAGTGATTTACAAGACTTATTTATTTCTTACATTGAAGATAATAATGTTTATATGGTTGGAGATATTAAACAATCTATTTACCGATTTAGAAATGCCAATCCTAATTTGTTTAAAAATAAGTATGAAAATTATAAAAATCAAGATGGAGGAATAAAAATTGATTTAAATAAAAATTTTCGATCTAGAGAAGAAGTTTTATCTGATATTAATTTAATCTTTGATGATGTGATGAATCAAAATTTAGGTGGGGCAGATTATTCAAAAAGTCATAGAATGATATTTGGTAATTTAGCCTACAATGAAATAGGAATTATGCCTCACTCAAATCATTTAGAAATATTAAATTATAACTTAGAAAAAAATTCAGAATATAAAAAGGAAGAAATTGAAATCTTTACAATTGCCTCTGATATTAAGCAAAAAATTGATAGTGGATATCAAATTTTTGATAAAGATAAAGAAGAGATTAGAAATTTAAAATATAGTGATATTGTAATATTAATGGATCGTTCAACAAATTTCTTTCTTTATAAAAAAATATTTGAATATTTAAATATACCTCTTAGCATTTATAAAGATGAATCTATCACAGATAGTATAGATATTGCTATTATCAGAAACATTCTACATTTGATTTTATCCAATCAGATTGATGTTAACTTTGAATATTCTTTTATAAGTGTGTTAAGAAGTTATTTATTTGAAGAATCAGATGTTAATATCTTTCATTCCTTTGTAGAAAAAAATTATGAAAAAACAGAATTGTTTCAAATAATTCATGAAATATCTTGTTTTCAAATAACACCAAAGGAATTGATATTAGAAATTATTAATAAATTTCATTTTTATGAAAAAATTATTACAGTTGGTGATGTAGAAAAACATTTAGTAGTGTTAGATTATCTGACAGATATTGCTGAAGAATTTACTACTATGGGTTATACGATTTACGACTTTAGTACTTATTTAGATAATATAACTAATAAAAAATATGATATTACTTTTGCTTCAAAAAAAGAAGAGCAAGGGGTTAAAATCATGACAATCCACAAATCAAAAGGATTAGAATATCATATTTGTTACTATAGTGGTTTATATGCTAAATTTAATATTAGCGATTTAAAAGAACCTTTTCTTTTTGATATTGATTATGGTATAATCTCTCCTTATTTAGATCAAGGAATTCGAACGATATTCTATAAAGAATTATTAAAAAATAAATACTTAAAAGAAGAAATTTCTGAAAAAATAAGACTATTTTATGTTGCTTTAACGAGAGCAAAAGAAAAGATGATTTTAGTGGCATCTTTAGATTCTAATAATTCCAACCAGAATATGCCAGTACCAGATTTCATAAAAATGAAATATAGATCTTTCTTAGATATTTTAAATTCTATTTTTCCACAAATTTCAACATTTGTAATTCCTGTAGATATTGAGAAGATAGGATTAACAAAGGAGTATAATTTTATAAAAAAAACAAACTATAAAGAGCAAATAGAGGATATTGGTCAAACTGTAAAAGTAGAAGAATATAAATCAGTAGATGAGGAAGTTAATGAAGAACATTTTTCAAAAGAAATTCATCATTTAATTTCAAAAGAAGAAAAACAAAAAATGCTATATGGAACAAAAATTCATGAAATTTTTGAAACGATGAATTTTAAGAATCCTAATTATGAAGGAATAAATGAATTTGAACAAACGCAAGTTCAGAAATTGATTAAGACAGGTATTTTTGAACATACTGTTCAAATTTATCAAGAATACGAATTTATATATGAAAAAAATTGCGTAAATTATCATGGTATCATTGATTTATTAATAGAATATTCAGATTCTTTTGCTATCATAGATTACAAATTGAAGAATATAGAAGATGAAGCATATATAAAACAATTAATGGGATATCAAGAATATATTCAAACAATTACCGACAAAAAGGTAAATATATATTTGTATTCAATATTAGATGGTACATTAAAAAAATTGTAGATTTTCTACAATTTTATTTTACTAAAAACATCGCCTAAATTTTTTTGAATCATTAAGTCTGGTTTTATATTATATTGAATTTTTTCCTTATTAATTACTACTAAGTACTTACCGTGAAAATAATGAATAAAACTATTCGCAGGATAAACTGTTAGAGAAGTTCCAGCAATAATTAATAAATCCGCTTTTGCTATGGCTGAGATACTTTTTTCTATTACATTAGAATCTAAAGGCTCTTCATATAAGATAACACTGGGCTTAATAATTCCACCACATTTACAAATAGGAATACCTTTTTCATAAAATAAATATTTAGCCGAATATTCTTGATGACATTTCATACAATAATTATGATAGATACTACCATGTAACTCAAGAACCTTTTTACTTCCCGCTTTTTGATGTAATCCATCAATATTTTGAGTAATAATAGTTTCTAATTTTCCAGACTTTTCTAATTTTGTTAAAAACTGATGACAAATATTGGGCTTTGTATTTAAAGAATTCATTTTTTCTCGATAAAATTTAAAAAAATAGTCCATATTATTGAAAAAGAAAGAATGACTTAAAATTGTTTCTGGTGGAAATTCATAGTTTATATGATATAATCCATCTTTACTTCTAAAATCCGGAATTCCACTTTCTGTTGAAACACCAGCTCCACCGAAAAATACAATATGATTACATTCATGAATCATTGACTCCAATTTTCTTATTTGCTCCATCGATACCACCATAAAAATTATATAACTTTTTAACAAAAATGTATAATTTAAAAAAATTTGCATAAATTAATAATATATTAGCACTCATACTTGACAAGTGCTAAAAAAAGAGTATAATGATAATTGTGAAAGGAAGTGTGGATATGAATTTAATCCCAAGAAAATTTTATTTAGATGACTTTTTTGATGACTTTGTTCCAACAAAAGAAGCTGGTAGAATGAAGTGTGATATTTATGAAAAAGGTGGCGATTATCATATCGAGATGGACATTCCAGGTTTCGATAAAAAAGATATAAAAATCGAAGCAAAAGATGGTTATATTACAGTAACCGCTGAAAAAGAAGCAGAAGAAAATGATGAAGAAAAGAATTATCTTCGCCGTGAAAGAACATATGGAAAATATGAAAGATCTTTCTATTTAGGAGATTTCAATAGTGATGAAATTAACGCTGAATTTAAAAATGGTATTTTAAAAGTTACAGTACCTAAAAAAGAACAAGTCGAAGAGAAAAAATATATCGAAATAAAATAAAGCCTTATTGGCTTTTTTTCTTTGTATTTGTTATAATATCTAACATAGGTGAAGAAATATGAACAAAAAAAAGATGCAAATTATTTATGAAGATAAATTTATTATTGTAGTCGATAAACCAGCTCATTTATTAACTATAGCAACACAAAATGAAAAAGAAAGAACAATGTTTCATCAGGTAATTACATATGAACGTGCAAAAAATAAAAACAATAAAGTATTTATTGTTCATCGTTTAGATAAAGATACAAGTGGATTGTTAATATTTGCCAAAAATCAGAAAATAAAAGAACAACTTCAAGCAAATTGGAACCATGTTAAAAGAGAGTATATTGCTGTAGTAGAGGGGGTAGTAGAAAAAAACGAAAATACTATAAAATCCTACTTAACAGAAGAAAAAAATTTTATAGTTCATTCAACAACTTCTAAAAAAGGTGAACTTGCTATTACAAAGTATAAAAAATTAAATATAAGTAAATCTTATAGCTTATTACAAATAGAAATATTAACTGGAAAAAAGAATCAAATTAGAGTACACATGAAAGAAATGAATCATCCTATCATAGGTGATAAAAAATATGGAGCAAAAACAAATCCTCTAAAAAGACTTGGATTACATGCTAATATATTAGAATTTGAACATCCTGTTACGCATCAAATCATTCATTTAGAAAGTAAAGTTCCAATGGAATTTATGAATATGTTTTCAATTAAAAAATAGGAATAAAACTTCTTTTTTAGCATATAATATTAATGTCAATTTGACATAGTGAATTTAGTGTGGTAACATCAGTATTGTTTTCGTCAAAAAATTCAAAGAGGTGAAAAATTGAAAACAGAGCTGAAGATTATTGCTTTTATAACAGTAATCTCAACATTTATAATAGGACTGATTGTTTCAACAAAAAATAATACAAATTCAGGAATAGAAACTAATAAAAACAGTAACGAAGTTTTACTTTCCAATAATATTCTTCTAAAAGATACAACAAATTTAAATACAGAAGTGGAAGCAAAAGAAGAAACTACTCAAGTAGTAGTAGAAGAAGTTGCTCCAGAAGAAGAGGCAGAAGAATCTACCAATCAAGTTGATGAAAACATAGAAGAACAAACAGTAGAACCCGTAATTGTATATGATGGTTTGACAAAGGAAGAATTAGTAGATAAACTAAATCGTAACTTGAATTCCACTTTATCAGGAACTGGTGAAATATTTGCAAATTACGCTATTGAATATGGAATAGATCCTTATTTAGCAGTTGCTATTGTATTACATGAAACAGGATGTTCATGGAATTGTAGTGATCTTGTTAACCAATGTTATAATGTTGGTGGACAAAAAGGAACTCCAGGATGTGGTGGAGGTTCCTATCAACAGTTTTCTTCATTAGAAGAAGGAATATCAAGTTTTATGAGTAATTTGTATCGAAATTATTATTCAGTAGGTTTAACTACAGCTGAAACAATCAATTCCAAATATGCTGCAAACCCAACATGGTATGTTAGCATTAATAATTATATTAACAAAATAAAAGCAAGCTAAAAAGCTTGTTTTTATAGTTTAGTTCGTTGCTACTGTGAAGTATTTATGTTAAAATAGTATCAGTTAAGAAGTTCTATTTACCAATATAATGAAGAAAGTTAATTATAATGATTATTTGGTAAAAGTACTTTAGTTATAGATACTTTAATAAAAAGTATTTCTAATTTTTTAGAATGTATAGGAGTTTAATTTGAAGAAAAATGAGTAACAATTTAAAAATAAAAATTACGATTTTAGTGATTGGAATAATTTTCTGTATTAGTTTATCAATATTAATACTGATGCCAAATATTTCATTAAAGGGAAACAATGTGATAGAATTAAAAGTAGGACAAAAGTATAAAGAACCAGGATATCACGCCACATATTTGTTTCAAAATAAGGATAAAGAAGTATCTATAAAGGGACAAGTAGATGAAAATAAACTAGGGTCTTACAAAATAAAATATGATTTAAATTTAGGTTTATTGAAAACAACAGAATTTCGTATTGTGAATGTAGTAGATAAAGAGAAACCTAATCTTATATTAAAAGGTAATAGTAATGCTTGCCCAGGAAAAGAGTATATTGAAGAAGGCTATGAAGCAATTGATAATTATGATGGAAATATTAGTAGTAATGTAACAATTCAAAATAAAAAGGGAGAAATTTTATACACAGTAAAAGATTCTTCAGGAAACACTATCAATGTAACTAGAAAAATACAATTTCATGATATAGAGGCTCCTAAAATTACACTTAACGGAGATGAACAAGTTGTTGTTAATATAGGAAACTCTTATGAAGAGCAAGGCGCTACAGTAATTGATAATTGTGACGGTGATATAACAAATAAATTAATTATGAGTGGAGAAGTCAATACAAGTCAAATTGGACAATATACAATTACTTATTCAGCAACAGATTCTGCTAATAATACTTCTACTATAACACGTACAGTTAATGTCGTTTCTCCTTATAATTATGATTCTGTTAGTGGTATTGGCAAAGTAATATATTTGACGTTTGATGATGGACCAAGTAGTACAATTACTCCACAGTTATTACAAATTTTAAGAGAAGAAAATGTGAAAGCAACCTTTTTTGTAATTAATCATGACGATAGTTTGAATTATTTAATTAAGCAAGAATATGAAGATGGTCATACAGTAGCTTTACATAGTTATACACATGAATATAGTTATGTATATAGTTCTGTTGATAACTATTTTAATGATTTGATATCTATCCAGAATAAAGTTTCTAATATTATTGGAACAAAGCCTAATATTATTCGTTTTCCTGGAGGAAGTTCAAATACGGTAAGTCGTAGATATTCTCCAGGAATTATGAGTATTTTGACAACACGAGTATTAGATGAAGGATTTATTTATTTTGATTGGAATGTTTCTAGTGAAGATGCTGGAGGTGCGAGAACAGCGGCTCAAGTATATAACAATGTAGTAAATAACTTAGTATATAAGAATAATGTAGTATTATTGCATGATTTTGAAAGTAATTATAAAACATTAAATGCAATTCGTGATATTATTCAATATGGAAAAAGCCACGGCTATATATTTAAAGCAATTACTCAGGATACATATCCATCTAGACATCATGTGAATAATTAATTTGCATTCCTGAAAAAAATATATTATAATAGCCACTTAAAAGGTGGTTAACATGCAAAAATTTACTAGTATTAATCAAATGAAAAGTTATATGAAAAAAGAAGCAAAGAGACTCAATATGAGTGTTAGTAGTGTTTATAGTACATTTGTGGCAAGATGTCTTTTAAAAAGAATTAGCAAATATAATTTAGAGGATATTCTAATTAAAGGTAGTTCGGCAGAGATTGCCTATTTAGGAAGAGTTGTAAGAGCAATAACAGATATAGATTTAGCATCTTTGACTTCATTTGAAAGTAATATTGAATTGCTTACTAACATACTTGAGGATGAATTTCCTGATCAATTTAAATTTCAATTATCTAAAGAAGTTACAACAACAAAAACAGGAATTCACAAAATCTCTTTAAATGCCAATTATGAAACATTAAAGCAAAATATAGGAATTGATTATCAAGAACATTATAATCGATTGATTGAACCAGAGTATCGTGTAATGCCAGCAATATTTGATGGTGATGATTTATTTGAAGTTTATGTTCCCTCTTTTGAAGAATATCTAGCAGAAAAACTTTGCATTATAGTAGAAAGCAATAAGGAAGATGTATTGAATACTAGAGTAAAAGATTTTTATGATATTTATCAATTGCATGGTGGAAGATACAATCCTGATAAATTGACGGAATACTTTAAAAAAATGATTGAATTAAGAGGTAAAGTTTCCTTTTCTCAAATTAAGACTTTAAATTTAAATGAGGAGTTTGTTCATAAGCATGCTACTGTATGGGATTCTACAAAAAAACATTATGATTTTATTGATCAAGAAATAGATTTGGCAGGAGCAGTATATTATACAAGAGCTGTAATCAGAGAACAACTTCAAAAAAATGGAAAAGAAATGGAAGATAATATTTCATATCAATATAAAAGATAAACAATTAAATGAAAAAGATTCTCTAATTGGAGAGTCTTTTATGTTATAATGGATAATAGGTGTAAGATATATGAAATTAATAGAACTAAAAAAAAGAGCGGAAAAAAATTTGAAGGGCCATCTATGGAGAGGTATTATTGTTTGTTTTATAGTAACTACTGTTCTAAGTGGTGGGTATAAATATAATACAATTGATAATATCAAAGAAAGTGAACAAGTAGTAAATATTACAAATGATTTTAAAGGAACGAATAATTTTAATGTTGTTGAAACTTTAATACATAAAACGAAAATTTCAAATGTAGTAGAGAATATCTCTAGTTATAAGCCAACTAGAGGAGTGTTATCTGTTTTTTTCAATCAAATTACTGGAACTGGATCTATTGTAATTGGCATTTTAAATGCTTTTAATCAGTTTATTTTTAATAATTCAATTCCTATTTTAATTACCATTTCAATAGGATTATTCATTTATATTTTTATTTATCTATTTGTTCAAAATATTTTGATTGTTGGTAAAAATCGATATTTTTTAGAACAAAGGAAATACGATGAAACTTCAGTGGATAAAATTTTATTTGTTTATCGTGTAAAACAAACTAAAAATGTCGCTATTATTATGTTAAAAAAAGCCATTTTTTCTTTCCTTTGGGATCTTACAATTATTGGCGGATTTATAAAGCATTATGAATACAGTATGATTCCATATTTATTAGCAGAAAATCCAGAACTGACTTCAAAAGATTGCTTTAAACTTTCTAAGAAAATGATGAAAGGTCATAAATTTGAGTTATTCAAATTAGATATTAGTTTAATTGTATGGTATATTTTAGGTGGATTGACTATAGGATTATCCAATATTTTTTATTTTAATCCTTATAAAGAATCTATATATGCAGAGTTTTATATGGAACTTAGAAATCAAAACGTTAAAAATAATAAAGCATATTTAAAAGATCTTTATTTAGATGGAGATTCCAATTTAAAAACATATCCAAGTCAAAAATATTTTATTCCAGAAGTAAAAAGACGTAAGTGGTTAAATATAAATTATCATCATGACTATACTTTATCGCATCTTATTTTGTTTTTCTTTACCGGATCTATTATTGGTTGGTTATGGGAAGTCTCTTTGCATTTATTTAATTCTGGTACATTTGTAAATCGTGGTACAATGTTTGGACCTTGGTTACCAATTTATGGTTGGGGCTGTATTTTAATTATTATTTTGCTTAAGAAATTTAGAGATAAACCATGGCTTTTATTTCTTTTATCTTTTTCAATCTGTGGAATAGTGGAATATTCAACAGCATGGTATTTAGAGACTTTTAAAGGTATGAAGTGGTGGGATTATAGTGGTTACTTTTTAAATTTAGATGGAAGAATCTGTTTAGAAGGGTTGTTAGTATTTGGACTAGGTGGTTGTATTTTTACCTATATTATTGCTCCACTACTAGATGATTTATTTAATAAAATCAATCAAAAGGTAAAAATAATTATAATAGTGATTTTGATTTTATTATTTAGTCTCGATTCTATTTATTCTTATTATCATCCCAATACAGGTAAAGGAATAACGAAGGATATAGAAGATAGTTCTGAGTCATTAAAATGATGAACTTGTAATATAGAAATGAGGGATTACAATGAATAAAAATGTGAAAAAAGTGTTCATTATTCTACTTATAGTGATTGTTTTATTATTAATTTGTGTCAAATGCTACCTGAGTTTTGTGGAAGTAAAAAATGGTTCTAATCTAGGAATTCAAAACAATCCTATTCGTGAAGATCAAGATGAAAAAAAATCAAAAGATAATTTAAAAGATAATGACAAAGTTTTGGATGAAGATGATAAACAAAAAGAGCAAGAAATTTCTAATGAGGAAGGTATTAAAGATGACACTTCAGAAAAAGTTCAAAATATAAAACAAGAAAATTCTAAGAGTGATAATAAAAAGAAAGTAAAAAAGAATACTGGAAAATCCAGTACTAAGGAGACAAAAAATAATATAGAAAGTGATACTTCAAAAAAAGAAGAAAATGGAAAAAGTCAAGAAAATACTTCACAAAAAGAGGAAAAACCTAAAAAAGAAGAAAATAGCAATGTTGGAAATAAAAAGGAAGATATAACTAGTAATCAAAATAACGGAACGAATTCTAGTGAAAGTCCTTTTGTTACTGAAAATGATAGATTGAGAAAAAATATCAAAGCAAAGTATGGGGTAAGTGTTGGTTATAAAGATGAAATAGATGATAACTATATTAATAGTTATGAGAAACAATATGATGATCAAAAGATTAATAAAATATTAAATACTATAGATGTCGCTTTAGGAAAATATCCAAATAGTTTTTTTTATGAAATAAGTAATAGATGGAAATCATTAACAATTTATTTAGTGAAGAATATAAATAGTTCTATGTCAGGACTAACAGATAATAGAAATGTGAATAAAGTGATTATTTTGATTAGTACAGAAGGTTATTTATTTGAAAATACACTTCATCATGAAATTATGCACTATATAGATTGCTATTTGGCTACAATTATTGGAGCCGGTGAACTTGAAAATAGTATGAATAATTATAATCCGAGTGGATTTGTATACGGCAATCAAACAAATGAATATGTATATTATTATTCTAATCCTGCCTATTTTTTGTCAGCCTATAGTAAATCAAATTATAAAGAAGATAGAGCTGTGTTATTTTCTGATATGATGTCTCGCTCTTTAAAAAAAGATTATTATAGTCTGGGAAATCCAATTAATGAAAAGGCTAAAGTAATTAGTAACCAGTTAGAAAAATATTTCAATTGTGTTTCTAATTCTACAAATGAATATTGGAGTAGATTTATCGAATGGTAAAAATATGTAAATTATGTAGAATTGCGTTTCATATAAGTATTGTACATGATATAATGAAAATATAAAGGGGCCAGTAAAGACTTTAATAGTTTTTCTAGTCCTTATTTTTTTAGAAGTTGGTAGTAAGGCAAGAAGATATTATAGAAATACTCAAGATGAAGAAGAAGCGATTGAACTTTTAATGTTATTTATGTTGAGTTGTATTTTAAAATTTTTAGTATCATATTGACAAATAATATTAATGATGATAATTTTGCTTATTTCTATTTTTGTCTATTTTATTATCGAAAAAATATAAAGAATTTATATTTAAAACTTATTTTAAAAAAATTAAAAAATAAATCAGAATTATATAAAAAAACATAAATGTCAATTCAAAATATAATTTAGAAGTATTACCAGATTTTATTGATTCTTATTCGGTTAGAATAAAGAATGAAATAGAAAATTCTAATATTGATGACTATTTAATGATGACAATTCATAATTGGAAAAGAGGATGATGTAAAACTTGAAGTAGAACATATCATTCCGGTTTCTAAAGGTGGTAAAACGGGAATGAAAAATTTACAAACATTGTGTGAAACATGTAATAGAGGAAAAAGTAATAAAATTTAAGTGGAAGAAAAACATTAAGAAAAACCAAAAAAATTAACTTTCTGTTAATTTTTTTAGTTGACTAGATATTAAATATTTTCAATTAAATTTATTCTAAATTTTAAAATTGGTTTATTAAATTATAGTTTTGGTTAAAATATTAAGTATATTTTTGAAATTCTTTCATTTTTTTATAGATAAATTTTATGTTATAAATTAGGTGAGAGGAGATTTTATGAAAAATATAATATTAACAGGAGTACCTAGATCAGGTAAAACAACCATTTCAAAAAGAATATTAAATGAGTTTAAAAATTATAGTTTGATACAAGGAGATGTTATAACCTCATCTTATGTAAATATGTGTGGACTAAGAAAGGACACTAAAAATGAATGTGTAGAATTAAATATGTCAGAAGCCTATCAAATGGTGTTAGATTTTTTCAACAAGAGTATAGAATTTGAACCAAATTTAAATTATATATTGGATTATCATAGTTTAAAAATAGAAGATATCATTAAATATTTGAAAAATGGTTATTTAGTTATAGTTTTTGGTTATCCAGATGCTACTATAGAAGAATTAGTTGAGAATACTATAAAGTATGATGAGAAACATGATTGGACATATACAGAGTCAGTAAGAAAGTTAGAATTATATTTTGATATTTGGATAAAAGATAGTAACAATTATAAAGAAGATTGTATGAAAAATAACATTAAATTTGTGAATGTTTCAAAAAATAGAGAGGATGTTTTAAATAATCTATTGGATTGGATAAAAGAAAATAATAGCTAATAATAATATTATAGATTATAATTTTATTCTAATAAAAAAATTGAGATTGATTTTCAATCTTTTTTTGTTGCTAAAATAGACAATTTACATAGACTATTCTAGGAGGAATATGTATGAAAGATTATAAAGTGGTAATTGATGCTGGTCATGGTGGCGATGATCCGGGATCAAGCGGAAATGGAATTATAGAAAAAGAATTGACCTTAAAAATTTCACAATACATGTATGATAGATTAAAAGAATTAGGTATTCCGGTTACAATGACTAGAACTACCGACGAAACATTAAACCCCATTGATAGAGTCAATAGAATTTTAGATGCATATGGAAATAATTCAAATGTAATTGTTGTGTCTAATCACATAAATGCAGGAGGTGGCGATGGTGCTGAAGTAATATATGCCCTAAGAAATAGCAGTACTCTTGCCAATGATATTTTAAAGAATATAGAGGCAACAGGTCAAAATGTTAGAAAAGCTTATCAAAGAAGATTACCAAGCGACACATCGAAAGATTATTACTTTATCCATAGAAATACTGGAAAAACACAACCAATTATTGTAGAATATGGCTTTTTAGATAGTACAGGTGACGATGTCGATTTATTAAAAAATCATTACGAAGAATTAACAGAAGCAGTAGTAAAAGGAATAGCCGAATATGTAGGAGCAAAATATGTTCCAATTTCAGGAAACTACTACACTGTTCAAAGAGGAGATAGTCTTTGGAGCATTGCTAAAAAATTTGGAGTTACTGTAAATGAATTAAAAGATGTTAATAATTTATCATCCAACACCTTAAGCATAGGTCAATTATTAAAAATACCTACGCAAGAACAAGAAATAACATCGGATACATATATAGTAAAATCTGGAGATAGCTTATACTCCATCGCACAAAAATATAATACAACAGTAGATGAATTGAAAAAATTAAATAACTTGACATCTAATCTGTTATCTATTGGCCAATCTTTAAAAATACCGACAAAAAGTGAAAATAATTATATAGAATATACTGTAAAAAAAGGGGATAATTTATATTCAATATCCAGAAATTATGGATTAACACAATCTGAATTAATGGATTATAATAACCTAACATCCAATCTATTATCGATAGGTCAAATTTTAAAAATTCCAGTATCAAAAGATTCAACATCACAACAAACCACATATACAGTTCAAAAAGGAGATAGCCTATACTCCATCGCACAAAAATATAATACAACAGTAGATTCTATCAAGAGAAAAAATAACTTAACATCCAATTTACTATCAATAGGTCAAAAGCTAATCATATAAAAAAAGACTTACTGGAAAGTAAGTTTTTTAATGAATCTGTGTACAAACACCAGAAGCAGGTTTGTAAAAACAATGATTCTTATATCTTCCTGATAATTCTTGTTCCCACCAAGTACTAGAACAATTTTCTCCTGTTTTGGGTGCATAAAACCATAAAGCATTTGTTGCCGGATAATAATATTCCCCATTAATAACACGATCTGCTAAATTCCTTTGAGCAGTTGTTGGATTACTAAAAAATAGCGGACTATCTTTACCAGCAAAACCACCTGGACTCTGATAAATCATATCAGTAATAGATCTTATATCCTTAAAAGTTAAACAATCAGCAATCGTTCTATTAATTCCAACATTGCCAACCATTAACATTCCTAAATCTCCTTCACCGACTGCTTCTGCTCTCATTAAACGCGCTAATAAATCCCTTTCCTTTGTCGTATATTTTAAAATTGCCATAACATCACCTATAAAATTATATGCAAAAAAATAAATATATTGATAATTACAAAAATATATGCTATAATGTGAATACGTTCAGTTAGGGGTGTAATTCAATGGTAGAATGACGGTCTCCAAAACTTCCGATATAGAAGTTAAAAAGACTGATTTTACCTTATAACTACTGGGTTTATAAAATGTTATGTTTTAAATTGGTGGCACTTTTGGTGGCATAAGTATAAATTTGAAATATATCATTTCGAATTAAATTAGTTTATAAATGATAATAATATATCATTTTATAATATAAATTGTTTGCTCTTAATTGAGCATTTATAGGGGTATAATATAGTGGTAGTATGATGGTCTCCAAAACCATTCGCGAGGGTTCAAATCCTTCTACCCCTGCCAGAAAATCAATCGTTTTTAAACGATTTATATATATGCTAGTAAGAAATCTTACTAGTATTTTTATTTTCTATTGAGACCATTATACACATAATTAATTTTTTTTGCAAACTGACTTGATTAATTTTTTCATGAGAGTTAACATCTCAAACGAGGTGATTTTAGTTGAGTAAATATGTTTATGAGAATCATGAAGTTGAAGAAGGATTATTTGTAACATTACAATTAATTGATGCTATCGACATGAAATATAGTTGTTGTTTTCCAGCTGATATTGAAAAGGATATTGAAAAATTGTTTAGGCACTTAGTTAAATATGTTGAAGGTGAAGACAAACATCCTAATGTAGATATTGAAAATACAAAACTTATACAGCAGTTTATATATAATAAGGATGATATTGATAAAATAGAAAAAAATCACAAATAGTATTATATAATGTATGTTATGTGTTATAATGTTTTTGCAGGTGGTTGTTTATGGATAAATTTGAAAGATTAAAAGATATAATTAGAAATAAAAAAAATGATTTTAATATAGATAATTTTGTATTGGATACTAAAGGTTCTAAATCAAATATAAGTGATTATGCTATTGATTATAAACAAATAGAAAAACATCCTTATATTATAAATCTATTAACTTACGAAAAATCCATTCCTGAAAAGAAAAAAAATTATGAAAATAAACTTGATTATGAAATGAATAAGTATTATTTTCTTAAATTATATATAAATAAAGAAGAAGAATTATTAGAAATAACATTAAATAAATCATCTACAAAAAAAGATATACATTTGTTATTTTTGGAATATCTTGATAAAATAAACTTCTTGAATATAAATGACTTCTTAGAATATTTATTTAAAGTTCTTCAGTAGAACTATATAATAACTACTTTTAAACGAGTAGTTATTTTTAATAATTTAAATGTCGATTTTTGTGTTATAATTATATAGTAGTAAAAATTATTTTTGGGAGTAGTATTATCCTTGACTTTGGTGATACTACTCTTTTTTTGTTTCAAGAAAGGATGGCTATTGTGAATACTAAGGAGATTGATTATGAAACTGATTTTGGAAATGTAAAAATTAAATTAAATGTTTTAATGGATAAGAAACATATATCAATAAGTACTATGAGTAAATTAGCAAATGTTAAATATGAAATAGTGAAAAAATATTATTATGGTGACAATTATGCTTTTACTTCAGAAATACTTGCAAAATTTTGTTATATTTTAGATTGCAAAATAGATGATATATTAGTATATGAAACCCCGAAAGACTATGTAAATCAAGGCTAAACAAAGTAAAAGGAGTTTATAAAGAGTTTATAACTTATCATATAAAGTGTTTGATTTTTATAAAGTCAAGGGATAAAATGATTATAATAAGTCATAATTATGAAGAAGGATGAAAAAAATCCTTTTTTCATTTATTCCACGAATTGGGAATTGACTTAAAAAATACCGAATGCTATTATAGTCAACAAGTATTTAAAAACGGTCTTATATCGTAATACTTTGGGGGATTGAATAATATGGGTTGGATTAATTATCATAGAGATTATTATACTGATGAAAATCAACAAAGAACCTTTTCCCCTTTTTTTAATAATAGCAGTAATAATTACAAGAGAGCAAACTGACTTGTTAATAGTCTTTGCTCTCTTTTTGTTTGGAGGAAGAAATTATGAGAAAAAGAAGAACTGACTTTTTAAACGATTATGTTGCTAATCAGTATCCCATTGAAAAATTTAAAGAATTAATTTTTATAACACTTGATATTGTAGAAAATTTTTTACTTACATTAGAGTGTGGGTATAATTATAATTCATCGTCAATTGCATCTTATGGGGAAAAATATGGTTCTTCTCAAAGAAATACTAATTCTAAAATTGAGAGCATTATAATTAAAAATATGAAAGATGAAGAAAAAATGAGTAATTTTTTAAACTGCTATTTCTCTGCTTACTCTACTTTAAATAAAGATGAAAAAGATATTTTTGATGCAACATTTGTTGATAGATTAACGGATCAAGAAATAATTGGAAAATATAAAACATATTCAAAACATATTACACAAGTTAGGAAAAGTGCAATTATTAAATTTTGTTTAAAAAGTGGTTTAGATAAATTTGTTGATGTAATTAAATAAATAATAACGAGTTTATAGGGATCTCGTTATAAAAAAACTAAATTTATAAGATAAGGAGGTGAAAATTTAGAAACTTGTAATCCATACTACTCTACAAGATTAGGTAAATTATATAAGGGTGATTGTTTAAAAATTATGGATTATCTTATTGAACAAGGAATTAAAGTTGATGCAATTATAACGGATCCGCCATATGCTGTAACATCATATTCGTGGGATCAAATTATTCCATTTGATCAAATGTGGGATAAGCTTTCCAAATTGATTAAAGATGATGGTGCTATTGTCCTTTTTGGCAATGAGCCATTTAGTAGTAGTTTGAGGATGAGTAATCCTAAATTCTATCGTTATGATTGGAAATGGATAAAAACACAAGTAACAGGATTTCAAAATGCTAAATATCAACCATTAAGATGTTATGAAGATATTATGATATTTTCGAAATGTGGTGCTGTTGCATCTGCTAAACCACCAATGAGATATTTTCCACAAGGTATTATTCCAGTTAATCTTAAAGTCACAACAAAACCTATAAATTATTTAGGTGATAAAAAAAGTGATGAAAAAGTTAGTTATACCCAAGAGGAAGCTAATTTTCCAAGAAATGTTATTCAATTTGCAAGAGAAACTGATTTATATCATCCTACACAAAAGCCAATTGTTTTGATGGAATATATTGTATCTACCTATTCTAAACGAGGTGACCTAGTTTTGGATTTCACAAGTGGAAGTGGGTCTACCCTTTTAGCATGTGAAGTTCTAAATCGAAGATGGATCGGAATTGAACTTACTGACAAATATTGTGAAGTTATAAAAAAAAGAATTCAAAAAGGAATTCAACTAAAATTACAATTTGAATACGATAATGAGAACACATAATGGGAGGGATTTTTTTATAAACAAATTATTGTATAAAAAAAGTCGAAAAAACAAAGCACTCATTTTATTCGACTACACATATTATAACAAAAATACAAAACTATTGCTAGGAGCTATATATTAATGGAAAGCATATTACAGGATGTTTTAAAATTAATAAATGATGCTATGGGATATTTAAGGTTGTTCGTGATTGGTGGAACAGCTTTTTTTGTCGCCAAAGACTACGCTCTTAAAATGGCATCAAGTGATGATAATCAAAAAGCAAGTTATGATCGAAAAATAAAAACTACAATAATTGCAGGTGTATCTGCACTTGTCACAACTCAATTCGTATCATGGATTTTAGGATATTTTAAATAATGAATCAAAAAGATTTTAAAAAAACAATAAATGAAATTTTAACAGAGGGTAAAATTGAAGGTAAAGATATTAAAAATATTGATACATTAAAATATTTGCTTGATGATAGAAAAATTAACAAAAGTTTATATGATGGTTTCACTAAAAATTATGAGATGGAATATGGTTCAAATCGTGATTATATTTTAATGAAAATACAGGATATGCTTTATAGATTACATTTATTAGTTAATTATAATTTTGTTGAAAGATATGGAATAATTGATAAGAACAATATTAGAAATGCAATTAGTATTTTAATTGATAATGATGATATTGATTTTTATGATGCTGTATCTTTTGATGATTCAGATTTTGAAATTGTTGACTTACAAGATTTTGATGTAAGAAACGTGCTATGTATAAAAAATATATGAAAAAGAAAACTTGGCATTCATTCGTAAAAAGTCATAATTTAGTTAATCGAATTTATGATATGCTAGATTACTTCCACTGCTTTGATGAAGTAAAAAATGTGGAGTTAGCAAAAAATCAAATAAAAAATAAGATTCGAAGTATTTATTATGTTGAAACTCTAGCAAAATACTTTGATGATAAAAAAAATAAACATATAAAAAACATAGAGTTAAGATGTAATCTAATTGATTTAATAAATGATTTAGATTATTTAAAACAATATCTTTATAAATAAAAATTTGACATATATTAAAATAAGAGTTAATATCTCCTAAAAAGAAGGTGATCTTATCAAAAAGAAAATTATTGGATTATTGATTGGTTTATTAATCATTAGCATTATTTTTATAACAGGTTTATTTTTGTATAATTTCCATAATAAATATGATTCAAAAAATAAAAATAATCCATCTATTGTAGAAAAAAAGAATTCTGATAATAAAAAAGCTGTTAAAGATGAAGTAAAAATCAAAGATGAAAATGTTGATAAAAAAGATGATGTGAATAATGACGATACTACTTCAAAAAACAATGAATCAAAAGAGACCAAAACTAATAATTCAAACAAATCAAATATTCAGTCAAACGAAAACAAAAATAACCAGAAAACAACAACTTTCGAAATAACTCAACCACCTGTTCAACAAGAAGAACAAGAGGAAGAATCGAATAATAATGTTAAAGCAAATAATCCGTGGGATATTCTTGGAATCACAGAAGATCAATATTATAATAAACCATTATATAGTTGGGAACGTGTAGATTTTTCAACATATGAAGAGTGTGCTAATTATGGAGAATCTTATAAACCATATTTAAATGGTGAAGAATTGTATCATTGCTCTACGGTTTCAAGTGCATCAGGCAAAAATCTAGGATGGATGTTTCATACTGAGAAACTTAATTAATACTAAAAGACTTTTTAGAAGTCTTTTTTTGATGGGAGGAATGTATAAATGAATAAATTAAGTAAAATATTATTATTTGTTATAACAATTGTGGGAGCATTTTTAGGGATAAATAAAGTAGATGCTCGTACTTATGAAGGACAAATAAAAGCAGGACCTTATGTTGGAGGTCCATTTTATGTTATGCATACACGAGGAGAAAGCAAAATGTGGTTTAAAGGACAATTTATTGTTAGAACTAGCGATGGACATTTTGTTTATTGTGTGCAACCGATGACGAAAATTAATTCAGATGCAACTTATGAGGTAACTACAGAGGATATACAAGCCGTAGCTAATATACCTTTAGATACATGGAATAAGATTTCAAAAATTGCCTATTATGGATATGGGTATAAAGATGCAACACATGATCATACTGATGATACATATTATTTAGCAGCACAAATGCTAATATGGAAATTAGCAGATCCAAATGTTGATAGTTTTTTTACTGATACACTAAAAGGAAATAGAAATGATAGTATTTTAGCAGGACAAATGAATTCTATAATGGATTTAGTTAATAATCATAATACAACGCCAAATTTTACTAATTTTCCAGATACAATGGTAGTTGGACAAAATATTAATATAAATGATTCAAATGGTGTATTAAATAATTATCAAATATCTAATGTAGATAATGGTAGTGCAACGATTAATGGTAATAACCTATCTTTAACGGCAACTAATGTTGGACAATTAACAATTACACTTACAAAATCAGGTAATAGATATGGAAGTCCAATAGAACTTTATTATGCTACTAGTTCACAAAATGTAATTAAAAGAGGAGACATTGATCCTATTAGAATTGTAAAAAAAGTAACTGTATTTGGCGGAGATGTAAAAATTCACAAAACAGATTCTGAAACTAAAAATAATAAAGCTCAAGGTGAAGCTACATTAAAAGGAGCAATATATGGTATTTATAAAGAAGATGGTACAAAAGTAGGAACTATTACAACAAATGATGATGGTACTACTAAAAGTGATTATCTACCATCATTGGGAAGATATTATTTATTAGAAGAAAAAGCTTCAAATGGGTATAAATTAGATCCAAATAAATATTACTTTGATGTAACTCTTGATCAATTACATCCTGAAGTTCAAGTTTTTGAAGATGTAATAAAAAGAACATTTCAATTTATAAAAGTATATGCAGATAATAAGACAGGGATTATGACTCCTGAAATTGGTGTAAAATTTGGAATATACAACAATAAAAATGAATTAGTTAAAACATTAATAACTGATGCACAAGGCAGTTTTGATATAACATTACCTTATGGTAAATATGTTGTAAAACAATTAACTTCAACTAAGGGTTATGAAAAAGCAAAAGATTTTACCATTGAAGTAAAGGAAGATGGTGGAATTGTAAAAAAAGTAATTGCAAATGCAGAAATAACTGCAAGACTTAAAGTTATAAAAATAGATAAAGATACTGGTGATGTTATAAAAAGATCAGGTATTAAATTCAAAATTATTAATGCAAAAACTAAAAAATATGTTAAACAAACAATAACATACCCTAGTGCAAAAATAATTGATGTTTTTGAAACTGATGAAAATGGAATATTAATTACTCCATATCCACTAGAAAGTGGAACTTATTTCTTAGAAGAAGTAGATCAAAAAATAGATGGATATTTATGGAATAAAAATTCAGTTGAATTTACAATAGATGAAAATTCTAAATTAGTAAATGATGACAAATTTGGAATTTTATATGAAGTTAAATTTGAAAACAAAGCAGTTAAAGGTAGCCTAGAACTAACTAAAACTGGAGAAAAAGTAGAATTAACTAATAAAGGTTATGTTTATACTGAAATTAATCTTAAGAATGTAAAAATAGGATTATATGCTAATGAGGATATTTATGATTCTTTAGGTAATTTAAAATATAAGAAAGATACTTTAATACAGATCTTAATTACAGATGAAAATGGATATGCTAAAGTTGAAAATTTGTTTTTAGGTAAGTATTATTTACAAGAGATAGAAACAATAAATAATCATATATTGGACAAGACTAAATATACTTTTGAATTAAAGTATAAAGATCAGTATACAAAAATTATAAACTATACAACTTTATTAAAAAATCATCTTCCAAAAGGGACTCTAGAATTTACTAAATCAGATTTTTCAAATGATAAAACACTACCAAATACTTTGATTGAAATTTATACTGAAAATGATGAATTAGTATATGTTGGTAGAACTGATTCAAATGGTAAAATTATTATTAATGAACTACCACTTGGTAAATATTACATCATAGAAAAACAAGCACCTAAAGGTTATAAAATAAATCCTGATAAGATGTGGTTTGAAATATTAGAAGATGGTAAAATTGTTAAAGCAATAATGAAAGATGAAGTTATAGAAGTTCCTAACACAGGAGTTAATGATTCTCATATAATTGATATTATTGGTTTAGTATTTATTACTGGTGGTGTTGGATTTATTATTTATGATAAAAAAAGAAAAAAATAAGAATAAAGATTTCAAGAGTCAAATTTTAGTAATTGGCTCTTTTCTTATTTTAATTGGATTATTTATAATTGGATACCACATCTATTCAGATTATAATTTAAAAAGAATTGAAAAAGATAATGTGCAAGAATTTTTTGAAGAAGAACAAGTTGTTGAAGATATTACACAAGAAAATAAATTTGTTGAAGTTGAAAACAAAAACATAAGTAAAACTAATTATAATTATATTGCAGTATTAGAAATTCCTAAGATAAATATTAAAAGAGGTTTATCACAGGAAAAATATTATAACAATGTTAATCGTAATGTTGAAATATTAAAAGGATCTGATATGCCTAATATTTCTAAAGGGAACTTCATTCTTGCAGGTCATTCGGGATCAGGCAGAGTTTCATATTTTAAAAATTTAGATAAATTAGTAATTGGAGATATTTCATATATATACTATGGTGGAATTAAATATACATATAAAGTGACTAATATTTATGATATAGAAAAAAATGGTACAGCACTTATTACAAGAGATTTAGACAAAACTACTCTTACTATGATTACTTGTAGGCATAACACTAATAAACAAATTGTTGTTATCTCTGAGTTAATTAATCAAGAAAACTATTAAGGAGGAATTTTAATACAAATATTAGCAGTTAGTCAAGTAGAACAAAAATGGTATTTAGACGTGTTTAGAAATGCACTTTGGAGTATTGCCAAAGGTATTCTTTGGTTTCTAGATGGATTTTTTGATATAATCAATAAAATTTGGCGTTATAAATTTTTTGATAATGATTATGTAAATAAAATATTTGGTGGTGCATTAATTGTTGCCTGTTCATGGTTAATTCTTAAAGTAGTTATAGAACTCGTTATGAATTATATCGTAAAAAATGATGGTAGAGGTAGCCCACTTACAATTTATCGTGGAGTCATATTAGCAATAGTTATGATGTTCTTAATTAATCCTTTATTTCAATTTGGTTATGATTTTTCTACAAAAGCAACTAATGCAGTAATAACCGTATCAGGTATGGATAAATCCAATGGAGCTGAAGGAACCATATCTAAAGCTTTAATTAGAGCTACATCATATGATGATGAAATGAAACAAACGGATAAAGAATATTTAATTAATAATTGGAAAAAAATAAAAATCAATTCTACTGAAGGTGGTTTTGCAGGTATTGGTGATTGTTATAAATATTCACTTAATTTTATTATGTTAATAATTCTTTCCGTTGTGACAGTCTTTTTACTCTTCTTTGTCGCAATTCAAATGGCAAAACGAGTGATGGAAATTGCACTGATGAAAATAGTTGGACCTTTTTGTTGTACCAGTTTAACAAATAATCAATCTAAAGCATTTGAAACATGGACTAAAAGTACAATGGGATATTTTTTAATTACAATTGTTCAATTTATATGTATTGGGTTATTGCTTAACATGTTTGGTTCTGCAATAAAGGATAATGGAACTCTTACAGGTATCTTTTTAATTATAGGTGCTTTATTGTTTATAATAAGCACACCAACGCTGATTAGTTCATTACTTGGGCAACAATCAGGTATGATGTCAGCATTTGGTGATATTCAATCTCTTATGGCAGTAGGTACTGGTATAAATGCAGGATTAGGAATTGCTAAGGCAGGAACTATGTCTGCTCTCGGTATGGGTGCAAATGTCATTAGATCTGGTGGTAGTAAAATCGCAGGAGGTATTTCAAATATGTTTAATGGTCGTAGTGGTAATTTAACCAAGGAACAGATGGCTAATGTTAAAGAAAAAATGGCTCAACATAATAATTATGGTGCCAATCAATTAATAAAAAAATATACAAATGAAAACATGAAAAAAAAACCTAACACATCATTTAATAATTCAAATCCTTATATGAATCCTTTTAGTATGAAATATAATCCTATTAGAAATCAATATATGAGCAATTCAGGGCTTGAAGCAAATAGTAATTTTGATAGGAAGTGGTATTAATGTATTTAATTCCTAAAAATATAAAAACAAAAAAAGAAATATTTAAGGGATTTGGAATATTTGAGTGTATAGCAATTGCAATTTCACTTGGTATTGGTTACCTATTTTCTTTATTTATTACTCAATATAAGTTAAAGGTAATATTCTTTTGTATTCCACCATTGTTGATGTTTTTGTTACTTCTTCCATTGCCAAATGGAAGTACAGCATTAACTATTTTAAAAAAATTTTTAATATTTAAAAAAAGGCAGAGATGTTATAAAGTGAAATAAATTCGCTACTTTTATTTATAACTTATTGTATATTCTTCTCTTTAATTTCAATTTATAGTATAATTGTATTGTTAAACAAACAGATAAATAGTAATTTGTATAAGAAATTATATTAGTAAATGAAATAAATTTAATAAAAAATTAATTGTTTTTGTATTTATATATATGTATAATATGCTAAAGGAGAGTTTATAAATGAGAGGTTGTAATAAAAAGAAAAAAGCAAAGTATATAGTAATAGTTTTTTTTGCAATAATAATACTTGGAAGAATTTTTATACCTTGGGCGCTTGAACCAGAAAATTTTAGAGATACAAAAAATAAAATAAATAGTTTTATAAACAGATATACTATACCAGATTCATATAATGCAAAATCATTGATAGCGGTTGATCTTTCAAATAATAACGATTTTGTTTCTAAAAGAGCAAATGAACAACAAACTCCTGCAAGTTTAGCTAAATTATTTGTTATTGACTATGCAACAACACTCGTTGATTTAGATGATGTAGTTTTGGCAAAAAATGAAGCAATTTCATTAACAAAACAAGGTTCATCTGTTGCAAACATTAAAGAAAAGAAATATTATGTTAAAAATTTATTTGCTGCAATGTTAGTACCATCAGGGAATGATGCAGCCTATGTATTAGCTGATTATTGTGGAGGTATTATATCTCCTAAAGCTACTACTAGCAAAGAGCGAATAGAAGTCTTTATGAAAAACTTGAATGAATATTTAAAACAAAATGATTATAAGGATACTATTTTATATGATCCAAGTGGATTTGATACAGAAGCCCATACAACTGTATTAGACTTAAAAGAAGTTGTAATGGATTTATTAAAGAATGAATGGTTTAAGGATATAGTTTCTCAAACTTCATATACAGCAACTTTACCAGATGGTAGCATGCAGACTTGGAAAAATACAAATACATTCCTTGATCCTACATCAGAATATTATAACAAAAATGTAATTGGTGTAAAAACAGGTTCTTTATCTGATGATTTTAATTTAGTAGTATTATATAAAAAGCATGGAAAAGAATTTTTGATATGTAGTTTAGGTTCACAATCTAATTATTCACGATATGATGATGTTAATTATGTTTTAAAAACAATAGATGAATCAGATTATTTGAAAAAGTAAGTTAAAATAAAGGAGATGATTATTATAGAAGTGATATATAGCATTTTATGTGCTGTTTTACCGTGTACTATTTACTTTACAGCAAGAAAAAGGAAAGGGTATCATTTATCAATTTTAGCAATGCTAATTTTCGTTTTATATCTTTGGAAAGTATATGATTTAACTGGTGCAGGAGGTTTAACAAATATATTTTATGCACCAAAAGGTGGAGATAATACATCAATTATTCAAGCTAATATTAATCTCATCCCTTTTAACATCATAGAGAAAACTTTTTACTTAAATATTTTAATGCTTGTTCCTTTTGGATTTTTAGTTCCTTTTATTTGGAAGAACTATCGTAAATTTTATAAAACATTATTTTTAGGGGCAGGTTTTTCATTAATGATAGAAATATCTCAATTAATTACGAACCGTACAACTGATGTCAATGATTTAATTGCTAATACAATAGGTGCATTAATCGGATATATTATTTGGCAAATAGTTTCATTATGTTTTGGAGAGCATTTAAAAAAGCCTGTAAAAGGTAAGAGTGATGTAATATGGTATATACTTTTAAGCTTTTTGGGTATGTTTTTCTTATATTATCCTTTTTGGTTTGCTTGGAATATTGAACCGCTTATTTTTCAATAAAATAAATTTTCAAAACATATAAATTACAATTTTGCAAATAGGTAGATATATAGTAATTTGAAAGTGAGGATTATATGAAAAAAGATATTATTAAATTTATATTATTAACCTTAGTTATATATAATATAATACCAATTATTAACAAAATAGTACCCGAAAGTACAAATTATACTTTTTTGAGTGATTTATGGATTGTTTATCCGTTGTACTCATTGATAATATCAGTGCTATTTTGTAAAAAGTATGGCTTAAAAATAATGGTGTCAATATTGTTAGTTTTATTATTTATTCCAACAATGTTTATATTTTATAATGACTCAGTTCTGATATTTATATTTATATATCTTATATTATCAATAATTGGATGTTTTATAGGTAATAAAATAAAAAATAGTTAGTCAAATTACAATTTATATAACAGATATTATATATTTATCACTTTTTAAGTATATATAATATTATTAAATCATTAAAACGACTAATATGTCGTTTTTTTATTGGAGGGAAAATGTTAGGAAAAATTTTAGGAATAGTGTTTTTACTATTCGTTTTTTTATTTGCAGTATGTTCGTGTATAGTATCAGGAAGATGCTCACGTGAAGAAGAAAAATGGAGGAATAAGAAATGAGTATTTTGCAAGAATATGAGGAAATCAGAAAAGATATGGGAGCTACTCGTTATGATGCAATTGGTGATTATCTTAATGAAGTAAATAAAAATCTAGATTCAGAATTATTTTTGTCTGATGTATTATATAAGGAAAAAGAATATAAGAAATTTGAATCTTGGTTTAATAAACAAATAAGTCCTTTTAAAATAATCAGTTTTAAAGATGAGAATTTTTCAGTTTTATTAGATCAAAGTGATTATTGTTATGACTGGGTTAATGAAATTAAAAGTAATACACCTTATGGAGATGGTCATTGCTATAACGATGCCTTTTTTGAGTATTTAGAAAAATCATCAAGTTCACTAAATAATAAGTTAAATTATGATTCAGAAAATGGTATGTTTTGTGTTTATACCAATGATATAAGAATTGCAGATGAGGTTGCTTATAAGTTATCAAATTTATATAAAGATGAAAATAAAATGATTGAGTTAATTAAAGAAACTAAAGAAAAATATGGATATATATTTGATATTCATATATAAGGAGGATAAATTATAGATAAAAGGAAAAAATTAAAATATAATAATACACTATGGTTTGTTAATGTTTCGACTTATAAAAGTAAAAGGATGAAATTAACAATCTCAAATAAAAATCAAGAGATTGAAGTAACGACAGATTTAAGTGATGCCTATTTAGATAAAGGTCATATTTTTTTAGATCCTGATGTAAAGGATAACGGAATTTTAAAAGCCTTGAAAAAATCAAGAATATTAAAACAAATTGATGGAACTCTATGTTATGATTATAAATTAATTCCTGTTGCTTTGCTTAATAATGGTATACTTCGTTCTTATGATTATTCAGGTGTATTAGAGCATTTAGAAACTATTTCTTATAAGGAGGATTGAAATATAAATAATAGATTGAAACTATATAACACTCATTTAACGTTAAGACTAAATAAAAAAGAAAAACAAGCTTTAAAAAGAAATGCTTATAAAAATAAAATGACAATGTCTAATTATATCAGATTATTAATTAATATGGATAATAGATTAAATGAGATAAGAAAGAATAATATTAAAAATAATATATATTCAGAGGAAATAACAAAAATAATGTTAAATATAGGGAGGGATTTAACTGATTAATAAGAAAAGTAAACTTCCCAAAAATATATCAGATTTTATTCCATTTCAAGATGTTTGGAATAACCTAGTTTATTTGGATAATAATAGAATTGTCGGTGGAATCAAAATCGGATCTATCAATTTAAATTTATTATTTGATGAAGAACAAAAAATCAAAGTTGCAGAACTTAAAAAGGTTTTAAATTCAATTGACTACCCTGTTAAAATTTTTAGTGTAGATAAACCGATTAATCTTGATGATAACTTAAACTTACTAGGTTCTAAAATTAAATCTGAAACTAATAAAAGCAAAATAAAATTACTAGAGGAAGATTATAATTTTGTTCAAGACTTAAATAATAAAAAATGGGTTGTAAATCGAGAATTTTATTTAATTATGGAAGAAGATGCAACAAATGAGCAATTAATTAACCAGAAGCTAAATGATTTGATTCAGGAATTTATTTCTATTGGATTATATAGTGAAAGAGTTTCTAGTGAAGAGTGGCGAGATTTATTATATATTATTTTAAATCCTGTCACATCGCTCGACATTTTCAAAAAAGATGCTACAGGTATAACTCGCTCATTTAAAGAGAAAATCGCCCCAAACGGCTTAAAAATCAATGAAAAGGATATAATTCTAGGTGATGCTTATGTAAGTGTTGTTACACTTCGAACATACCCATCTATTGTTGGTGTTGCATGGTTAGGTGCAGTTGCTAACGTTAACCATACTCGTATGGTTATGACAATCTCTCCTATGGATGCATTTGATATAAGCAATACTTTGAAAAAAAGTATGTCAGAAGTAAAATCAAAATTAATGAACACAAATAATTATAATGATGAGGTTGTATTAAATAACCAGTTAGACGATTATGTTCAATTAGTGAATAGAATTGATCGTGAACATGAAAAGTTTTCATTGTTGACGGTCAATTTTTTATGCTATGGTGATTCGAAGGAAAATATGGAAAGAGCAAAAAAAGAATTAAAAACTACTCTTTCTGCTTATGGTATGGGTGGCACTGATTTAATGTTTGAGCAAGAACGATCATTAAAAATGTGTTTACCTACATTGTATAGAGATTTAGAAAAAGAATTCGGACTTCCAATTCCTATGATGACTACTGCCTCATCTTTCCCTTTTATCTTTCAAACGTTGCAAGATGATGGAGATGCTATGATGATTGGAACTGATTCTCTTGGCAGTCTTTTATTCTTTGACTTATGGAAAAGAACTAGTAAAAGAAATAATTCAAATGCAGTAATTATTGGTAAATCAGGTTCTGGTAAGTCTACTTTAATAAAAAAACTTATTCGAGGTAATTGGTGTCGTGGATCTAAAGTAATTGTTATAGATCCTGAACGAGAGTATAAGGATTTATGTGAAAATATTAATGGTACATGGATTGATTGTGGAACAGGTTCACATGGAATAATCAATCCACTTGAAGTTAGAAAAGGTGCTGATGACTCTGATGAAGATAAAAAGAATTTTAATAATGATTTATCAAGACATTTTCAAACGTTTAGAACTTTTATAAAGTATTATCTACAGGATCTAACTGCTTATGAGTTAACCAAAATTGAAGAAATACTTATAGAAGTATATAAAGATAAAAATATTGATTTTGATACTGACTTATCAAAATTATCAAGTGATGACTACCCTATAATGCAAGATTTATATAATAAGGTAGTTGAGACATTAAAACAAGCGAAAGCAAATAAAGAGGCACGAAATGTTATTGAGTCGTTAGAAAAAATTTCTTCAATGTTAAAAAAATCTACAATTGGAGCAGATGCAAGGATCTTTAATGGTCATTCAAGTATTAATGTGGATAATTCATCCGACTTTATTGTTTTGGATATTCATAGCCTTGTTGATTCCGATGAAACAATATTAAGAACTCAGTTCTTCAATATATTATCTTGGTGTTGGAACGAAATAAGTCGTGATAGAAATGAACAAGTAATTCTTGTATGCGATGAAGCTCATTTACTTATTGATCCTAACAATAAAGATGGTATAGATTTTTTAAAAAGGACAGCAAAAAGAATAAGAAAATATAACGGTTCATTATGGATTATTAGTCAAAACTTAATAGATTTTACTTCACAAGGCATTGAAAGATTTGGACAAGTTATTATAGATAATAGTTCTTATATTTTGGTCATGGCACAAGGACAAAAAGAAATTGAAGCAGTTCAAAAAATGATGAATTTATCAGAATCTGAAATACAATTCCTTACAACTGCTTCTCGTGGTCAGGGATTATTTGTTATAAGTCAAGATACTCGTTTACCAATTCAAATTCATTTACGAGAAGAAGAAAAGGAGTTGTTTGGTAATGCTGGTGGTCGTTAATGGATGATATTAAAAAGATATATGCATTCATAATTTCGGCACCTGTAATTATTATAATTTTTATTATTGCATTAGTAATTATGATTGCAGATGGTTCTAATGGTGACCCATCAGCAGTTGCAGTTGGTAATCTATCAGAGTTTAATGCTCCATTTAAAATAGATGTCACTTACTCCATTACTTCCCTTTTTGGAACTCGAAATGATCCATTTACAAATGAAGAAATATTTCATAGTGGTATTGACTTATCAGCTCCCGAGGGTACTGAAATTGTGGCATCAGCAGGTGGAAAAATATATAAAACAGGATATGAACCTAATGGTTTAGGAAACTATGTAAAAATACAACATGATGTTAACGGAGAAACTTACTATACTGCTTATGGTCATATGTTGGATAATTCAATAGTTGTATCTGAAGGACAAATTGTTAAGTCAGGAGAAAAAATTGGAATAATTGGTTCAACAGGTCGTTCGACAGGTATTCATGTACACTTTATGCTTATGAGTCCCAACTGCTCTTATAATAAATCGGATCTTAAAGATCCTAAAAGTATTATTGATAGTGATTTAATAAGGAGGAATGAATATAAAAACAATAAATCAAAATACCCAAGCTTACAACCAATACAAGGACAGCAACCAAGTCAATCATTCGGAAGATAATTTAATAGAAACCTATGCACTTCAGGTTGCAAGTGTACTTCATAAAACTGGTAAAGGTTCTTTTACAATTGATGAAATAATTGATAAAGTTAAACAAATTGTTAAGGAAGAAGAACTTATAGATCCAGTTATAATCGAAGTAAATCAAATACTTATAAATAAATATAATTATGAAATAATAAATACTAATATTAAGTTTAATATAGAAATATAGATAATGGTAAAGGTTCCTTGATCTAGTATTTATGCTTCAAATATTTTAAAGAAAAGGTTCTTTAATCTCCATTATAGATACTATATTTGTTATAACATCTGTTAGACAGTTAACCCTATTTTTAAAGATTCGGTAAAGAATAGTGTTAGACAAAAGTATGACATTTAAGAATATGTATGACAAAGCGAAACTTTGGAAATCCTTTAAATTAGGGCTAAACTACCCACTGGGTAGTTGTTTGTCAGCCACACTTATCCTGATAAACAAAAGGATTAAAGTTGTGTCCTATTTTCAAATATTTTATTAAAATTAATGACTCTAATTTGTGTCCACAATAAAACTATGGAGGTGATATTATTAATAACAATGGATGTACTTTTATTAAGTTTAGAATAGATGATAATCTAAACAATGCATTTAAAAATATTCTTGAAAAAGAAAAAATAACTCAACAAGAATTATTAGAAAAATTGGTTAAAGAGTATGTTTTAAAGAATTTAAATTTATTAATAAGTAATGATACTAAATAATGAAAGAAGATAGAATTACAATTAGAGTCACACCTGAAGATAAAAAAGAAATTGAATTACTTGCTGATAAGCATAAAATGAATATATCTAGATTTATTTATAGTACCATTAAAGAAAAAATGGAAATTGATAAACTAAATGATAGTCAAGAACAATTTATGCAACTATTTGATATTGCCTTTAAAAAAAGTTTTGATGCATTTTTTAAGCAATTAATGGTAGTAATAAATCGTATAGAGTTTAATAGCAGATGGTCTATTAAACAAACTGATATATTTATGAATCAACTAAAAATTCCACAAACTGAAGATGAATTAAGTTTATCAATAATAGATCATCCTGTAACTGAAGTTGCACATCGTGAGGTACTTAAAGATATAAGGAAAATGTCAAGTAAGAAACATGAGTTAGATAATGAGTAGTTCAAATATTGTGGTTCGTGTTAAGTACCAAAAATGTAATAATTTAAGAGAAAGTGTTAACAAGACAATAAGCTATATTAGTGATAAGAAAAAGGCAGATGCTACATCAATTGATGAATATAATATTTTAAAAGACTATATGCAGTTTGCAAGTAATGATTCATATCTTTATGAAGATAAGGAGTCATTTTCGTGGTCTACCAATGGTGATATAGATGCAAGAAAAGATTTATCTGATATAAAAAAAATGGACTCTAAAGGAATTCTTTGGAGTCTTGTAATTTCTTTTCCACCAGATTTTGCAATTAACAAAGGACTTATTACTAAGGTAGATTATTATAACCTTACTAAGAATATAATGCCACAATTATTAACTGGTATGGGATTTAAAATGAATAATGTAACATGGTATTGCAGTTTACATCGTAATACTGACAATCCTCATTTACACATAAATTTTTTTGAACATCATAAAACTATTTCTAATCCTAAAGTTCCATATGATGTTATTTATAAATTGAAAAGTAATATTGCTAATTATTTAATTGATAATGAAAAATTTTATAAATTACGAGATGAAGAATTTAGATCTATAACGGGAAATATTTCTCTATCAGAGCTTACTAAAATTAAAAATCAAAAATTATTTGGAGACAAATATCGAAGAGATTTGAATAAAATGTTGCTTGATTTATATAATGTACTTCCACCCAAAGGAAGATTACAATATAATTCAAAAAATATAGTTCCGTATAAGGATCAACTTAATAATATAATTCAATACATATTGTTGCATGATTCTACAAAATATCAATATGCTAAATATATAAAGCTATTGGAGGAACATCAAAAGGAATTAAATTCAATTTATGGAACATCATTATCTAATAAAAATAAATATTACTACAATAATCAACTTAATAAATTGTATTCAAAAATTGGAAATGAAATATTATCTAATTATAAAATATATCAATCTATGGAAACTATGGAAAGAGAGAAAGAATTTTTAAAGAAACACATAAAAGATCTTAAATTTAAAAGTTCTCCATATAAAAAACAGGAAAACATTGATAAGATAGCACAAGATTTAAATCGTATATGCAATTTCGCAGGTCTTAATCATTTAGAAAAAAAATATGTTTTCAAAAACTGGGTTTTAAATTCTAAATATGATATTAATATTGATGCATTATTAAGTAGTATGGATAATTTTAGTAAAGATATGAGTTCTACCGAGTATTATAACATTTTAAAAAAATTAAATTATGATTATGACAGGTACTCTAAATATAAAAATAAAATGTTTTATCAGGAATTAAATTATAAAAAATTTATTAATCAAGCTATGAATTATTTAGAATATGAATTAGAACAAGAAGAAAAACAAATTATAAATGAGTTAGAATATGATTTGTCTGAATATTAAAAAAATAATATGTTTTGCCATATTATTTTCTTTTCCCACATAACCAATCTAGTGATACATTATATTTAATACATATCTGATATGCAAAGGCAGTTAGTATTAATGTCTTACCTGTTTCGTATGCTGATATAGTTGATGATGTTGTATTTAATTCTTTTGCTAAATCACGAAGTGTAAGATTATTATCTTCTCTTATCTTTTTAATTCTTGAGCCAATTTCATTTTTATTTAGTTCTGTTAATTTTATGATACCTGAGTTATTCTTTTCATCTGTAAGACCAACAATATAATCCATTGAGATTTCATAAAAATTGCTTAAGCTATTTAAATGTTTTAATGGTATTATTTTTGTACCCTTTTCCCATAATGAATAAGTTTGTTGAGTTATTCCTAAATAGTCAGCAAGTTTTATTTGTGACAAATCTTTATATTCTCTTAAATCAAATAATCTTTTTTCATTCATAATTAACCACCAATTTAATTTTCCCATTAAATCTTTAATTATTCAGAATTTACAAACAAATACGAGCAAATTGTGTTATAATAATATTTAGCAGTAAAAAAAGCAGTAAATCTTAAACAAAGATGGAGGGATGAAATGAGAAATAATTATATCTCAGTTGATGATGAACAAACTAAGAGATTAAAAGAAATTTGTTTAAGTAGTTGTGCATATTCTTGTATAGGAGAAATTTATAAGTTATTAAATTGTGAAATACTTCAAAAACTAATTAATAAAATTCCAAAGCAAACTATTAAATTAAAAAGTGATTTATTGTATGGAAAAGATACTATTTCCAGTGAGGAAAAGTTTTTAGAAAACTTAGACAAATATATTAGTTATGTAAAAGATAATTATTTTATACAACACAATGAGTTAACTCTAATAATAGAATTAACTCTTAAAAATAAATATAATGAGGTATTATTTGATATGGATGATTATCATGAAAATGAAAATTATATGAAATATCATGATGCTTTTAGGAAAATGTTTTTATTTAATTTTTATAACAATATCAAATTTTATTCAAAATATGTTAGTAAATATAATTCTATTAATATATTTTTAAATGAAATCAAATTTTATAAATTTAATAATTCTAAAGATATCATTATGATTGAAGAACGTATGTCTAAAATTATAAATAATAGATTTAGTAATATATATAATGCTTTTGTTCCATATGAAGAAATAGAAAAACAACATTATGAATTTTATATTCAACAAATAGATTGGATTATATCTGATTTTTATGAAAATCAGTTGTATAGATTTGATATCAAAGATAATGATCATCATATTAACTTACATGATGGTGATAAAATAATATTTAATGTTCTTAATAATAAGGAAAAAGTTTCAGTAAAATTTGGAATAATTAATAGAAATTTTTGTGCAGATAAAATAGTTGTTTTTACACAAAAAGAGTTTAAAGAAATTTTAGAAAGGTTAAAAAAAATAGATGTTTCAAAAAAATATGACACAACATATAGTTTCATAGATTCATCTTTAAAATTTAACTTTTGGAACGAACAAAAAATGCAATTTTTAGATATAATCTTTGAGTACAATAATAATTCAACTAATAAATACATGATTTCATTAGATCCTAGAGATACAAAAAAATTATATAAATTAATTAGTAAGCAAGTTAATAAGAAAATTTAACTTGTTTTTTTATGGAGGGATAATTGTAAAATTAAAAAAATATTTAAATTACTTTCTTTTAATTACCTTAACCTTTTTGTCATCATCTAACATTTGTTATAACTTAACACATATTATATGTAATAATATTCAATTATCATGGAATTTAAATATTTTTTATTCTTTTATTAAATCAATAACTGATGCCAGTTTATTATTTGGTTCAATTTTATTAATGACAATTATGATGTTGTTTATATTAAAATATGATAAAGAATTAAAGTTAAAATTAAAGAGATTAAGAAAAATGCCTGAAGAGGATGGTTCATTTGAATATGGTTCATCTCGTTGGTCAACTAAAAAGGAAATTAAAAAAAATTATAAAACATGGACTATTAATTCAAATTTAAAGTCAGGTGGTATTCCTGTGACTTATATGGATGGTAAATTTTATTATTCTGATAAATTTGATCATACATTAATAATAGGTTCAACTGGTTCAGGAAAAACAATAAGTTGTATATTACCATTAATATTTAACCTTGCATGTGCAGGTGAATCAATGGTTATAAACGATACTAAAGGAGAATTGTATTCATATACAGCAGAATTTTTAAAAGAAAAAGGATATCAAATAAAAATAATTAATTTAAGGGATGCATTAGCAAGTGATGGTTGGAATCCACTTCATTTACCATATAAATACTATCAAAATAATAATAAGGATGAAGCTGGTGATATGATAGAAAACTTTACTAAATCATTGTGCAAAAATTTATCTAGTAAGGATATGTACTGGGAAAAGTCAGCAAATGCAGTTTTAACAGCACTATGTTATGCCCTCATAGAGGACGCTCCAAATGAATCGCAAGTAAATTTATATTCAATATATAATTTATTGGTCGAACACGGAAACAAAAATATAGATAGATTTAATTCATTAGATCTATATTTTCAACAAAAACCTTTTGGAAGTTTAAGTAAAATGAGTTATGCTACAGGATCCTTTGCAAAAGGTGAAACAAGAGCTACTCTTTTTTCAGTTCTTGCAACAGTTATAAAAATGTTTAGTGATACAGGTATTGCTAATCTTACGAGTCATACTGATTTTGAATTAGATGAAATTGGTAAGCAAAAAACGGCAGTATTTTTAATTATTCCTGACGAAAAAGAGTCTAGACACGAACTGGCATCACTATTCATAGATCAATGTTATCAAGCATTAGTAAATACAGCACAAAGTATGAAAGATGGTAAAATGCCTATAAGAATTAATTTTATTTTAGATGAGTTCGCTAACATGCCACCTATAAGTTCTATTTCTAATAAAATTACTGTATCACGTTCTAGAAATATTCGTTTCTATTTGGTTTTACAAGATTTTGATCAGTTAAAGGAAACCTATAAAGATTCTGCTGGTACAATCAAATCCAATTGTACTAACTGGATTTATTTATTAACTTCAGATAATGAAACGGCAAAAGAAATAAGTTCTAGGTTAGGCAAATATACTATCTCAAGTAATCGTGTATCAACTTCCAGTCGTTTAGATGAATTAAATTATAATATATCAAATGACAAATCTTTGATGGGACGTGAATTATTAATGCCTGATGAATTAATGAGATTTAAATTAGGTGATGGATTATTTATGGCGACTAGACAATACCCTATTAAATCGAAATTTATTTCAATATATGATTATGGAATAAAGATAAAAAAAACTAATGTTCCAAACAAACAAAAAGATTATAAGATTGATTGTTTTAATCTTGATGATTTTAGAAAAAGAAAAATTGAAGAACAAGAAGATAATAAAATAGAATTAGAATAGATGTAATTATTAGTAAATTATGTTATAATATTTATATTAAACAAATAGATAAATAGTAATTTGTAGAGGAAGTGAATGTTATGGGAGGATTTAGTGTCGTAGTTCTTATGAGTATATTATCATTTATATACTTATTCTTTATTGCTATATTTGTAGCAGTTGTATTGTATATAATAATGAGTTATACCTTTCAAGGTATTTCAATCATGTGTATGAGTAAAAATATGGGATATAAAAACGCTTTTACAGCTTGGATACCTTTTTATAATAAATATTTATTAGGAAAAATAGTAGGTAATAAAATAATGGGTGGAATATCAGGTATTCTATCATTTCTATCAATTTGTTTAGGGGCTCGTTTTTTTATCAATAAAGAATTAGAAATAGTTCTATTCATTATTTTAGTAATTAGTTTAATAATTACTTTTATACTAGATACAATTATAGCACATAGAATATATAAGAGTCGTGCAAACAAATATGGAGATATATTAACTGTATTTAATATTTTATCATTAGGATTATTAAGACCAATATTTCTTTTTATAATTAGAAATAAAAAGTAACAATGTTCTATAAAACAATAAATTACAATTTAATAATTAATTAGATAAATAGTAATTTGTTGAAATGATTGGAGGAATGGGTATGAAAAACAAAAATGTATTATTTGCAGTATTAGGTATAATTGTATTAGTAGTGTTAGTGATAGGAGTTTTTTATCATTTTAGAGATAGAAGGACTTATACACTCAATTTACCTCAACTTGAAAAATTAGAAAGTATTTCATTAAATCAAAATGAAAAAGATATTAGTATTAATGGCAGAGAAGAAATGAAAGATATACTATATGTTTTAAATGGTACAAAAAGAGTTACTAAAAACGAAAGCATACAAGATGCACCTGTAAATATTGATGATGAAATAAAAGTTGATTTTCACTTTATAGAAGCTGGAGTATCTACAATATTCGTATATAAGAAAAACAATAGTTATTATATTGAACAACCATATAATGGTATATATCAAATAAGTGGAGATGAATACAATTCGATAGAGAAACTTGTTAGATAAATTACAATTTAGTAATTAGTTAGAAAAATAGTAATTTGGTAGTTTGATATAAGATAGTAATTTATCAAAAAGCAAATATTCTTTGCTAAAAAATGATAAAATGTCAAAACAATTTGATAGATTTTTATGAACCCTTAATATAATATTTTTATTGAAAGGAGGAAATGTTATGAATCTGGGAAAAAGAATTGTAACCATACGAAAGGAAAGAAAAATGTCTCAAGAAGATTTTGCTGAACTTTTTAATGTTACTCGACAAACTATATCTAGTTGGGAAAATTCTAAAAGTTACCCAGATATAGAAACGCTTGTAAAAATAAGTGATAAATTTAATATTTCATTAGATATTTTATTAAGGGAGGATAAAAATATGATTGAAACATACAAAAATGACAGTAAGCAAAAGAAAATATTCAGACGAATAAGTATAATATTAACAATTATAATAATTATAATTGTGCTTGCAATAATTGGTATTAAATATAATGAATATCTTGAGAACGAAAAAATTGAACAAGATTATAAAGTAATTACCCAAAATATTAAAGAACTTGGATTTAAAAAAGATAATACTACCGCATTACTACTTTTAAAAAATAATAATATTACTTATGCTATTGAAAAACCATATTCAAATGAAAAATATGATATTACAATTTATGCATATAGTAATTATAATGAAAATAAAGGTTTTATAATAACTAATAAAAATTCAAAAATATCAATTTATTTTTATGAAGAAAATATTGATTTTAAGTTAAATAGTGATGGAACTTTATATAAAGATAATTCTTCTGAAATTGAACAAAAGCTATATACAGAAAATGAAGAATTGATTATAAATATTATAGAGCAAACTAATCAATATAAAATTAAAATTAAAAAAGGAATATAATAAATTACAATTTATCGAGTAGATCATATTTAAGATTTACTCTTTTTTTGTTATAATTAGAGAGAAAGAAAAATAGTAATTTGTTTAATTCTACTTTTAAGTGGTATGGTTTTATAAAAATAAATGATATATTTGATTCGTAAAAAGGAGATGATTTTATGGATCAAAGAAAGATTGGAAGATTTATTGCAGAATTAAGAACAGAACTTAATTTAACACAAACAGAGTTAGGTGATAAACTTGGTGTAAGTTATAAAGCAGTTAGCAAATGGGAAAATGGAATTTGTTTACCAGATCCTTCTCTTTATAATGATATTTGTAGAATTTTTCATATTACAAAAGATGAATTATTTTCAGGTAGTAGAAAGGAAATTAATTTCAAAAACAAAAAGGAATTTATTTTATTAATTCTATGTCTTATTATGATTTTAACTTGTATATTTATTCCAACTGTAATTTCTAATACTATACTTATGTCAAGCATTATTGGAATTGTTGTTATTATTGCATTAGGATATTTTACACTGAACATACATAAATTAACTAATATAAGTAAAGATAATAAAAAATTGAAAGTTGTTAAAACATTAAATTATTTTATAATTATTTTAATACCTGTCATAATAATATTTACTTCATTATTTAAAATTAAAATGCCAAATGAAGAATTAATATCAATAATTATTATATTGTTAATAATGATGAGTGGAGTTTTCTTTAAAAACTTTCCATACAATAGGCATATTGGTTTAAGATTACCTTGGACAGTAAGGGATGAATCAACTTGGATTATAGCCCATAAAATACTGGCATTAATTTCTATGCCACTAGCATTATTAACATATATAGCAACTATTTATTTTGATATAGAAATATCTTTAACAGTAGGAATAATCTCATGGATATTAATTCCAAGTATTATTTCAGGTATTCATTTTTATAAGTTATTTTATAAATCAAATAGATAATTTCAAATTACAATTTGTTAAAATGTTAAAATTCTTTGACAAACTTCCAAAGAACTTTGGTAGATATGTTAAATGTCAATAGTATATACTTTTTGTGAAAGGAGAAAAGAAAATGAATTTAGGTAATAAAATATTACAATTAAGAAAGAAAAATGGACTTTCACAAGAACAATTAGGAGAAGTAGTTGATGTTACAAGACAAACTATTTCCAATTGGGAATTAGGAGAAACAACACCTAACCCAGAACAATTAAAAAGATTATCAAAGGCATTTAATGTAAGTATTGATGAAATTTTGGATAATGAATCAAAGGAGTTTTTAATGAATAAAATAAGTAACACAGAACGACTAGCTGGTATAATAATAAAAATTTTAAAAGTAATAGGATTTATATTTATTGGCTATGTTGTATTTATGATAATTGCAGTAATAAGTTTAGGAATTTATACAGTTGCTAAAAAGGATAATCATAATGTGGAAAGCAGTGCTACTACAATATGTTCTATTGATAATAAAAAGTATCAAATAGAATTCGGCACAAATGATTATTTTAAATGTGATAGTTGCTCAAAAGAAATGTCAAATGAAATAAAGAAAATTGTAAATTTTAATAATATTGATAATTCAATGGCAAATATAGATAATTATTTTAAAAGTCATAGTGGAACCTGTGAATAGCATAAATCACAATTTATCGATTAGTTATAAAAAATATTTGAGTAGATATAATTCTGCTCTTTTTTGTAATGTAAAATAAGGAGGAATAAAAATAGAAATTACTAAAAATCGATGTTTGGAAGTAAGCCAAAATTTTTTTAATAAATTAGAACAAAAACTAAAAAATGTTTCAGATAATTTGCAAGGATATTATAAAACATTTAATAATTGTAGGGAACAAGGGTTAATGCTAACAATTTATGAACCTACTACGGATAATGAATTGTTAATATGGGCTTGTGAAAGTCGTAATAGTGATAACATTATGGTTATTACAGCTGATCGTACTTGTTCTGATAATAACGATATGTTTAATGATATTGCTTGGGAGTCTGCAAAATATTTTAAATATGATGAATATGATAAAGCTGTTAATCATACATATAACATAATTAGAAAGCAATTTAATAAACATTTTCTTGAAGAATATAATACTAAATTTAAAATGCATAAATGTCTTGCAGATTTACAGCATATTGGGGCAGATGCACAAGATTTAGAATATGATGATTACAATAAATTAGTCACATTTGAAGATTTAGATAATTTATATTTTTGTGATTTAATTGTTCAAAATGGAAAAATGGGGTTAAGGTATTCTAAATATACAAATAACTATAAAGATGAATTTGATAACCTCACTTTTGAAACGTGGGAACCTGACTTAACGAGTGATATTACTTTGATGTTAGGTATGCAAAGTAAATTAAGAGATTTTATAGAAAAAGAAATAGATTACAACATTGATGTTGGAATTAGAATATAAGGAGGATTAAAATGGAAGAAAAAAATAAACCAGTTGCCCCTATTATTGGAGCAGATGGAAATGTATTTAATTTAATTGGTATATGTAGTCGTGCATTAAAAGATGCAGGATATCATGATAAGGCAAAAGAAATGGCTAATAGAGTTACATCTTCTGGAAGTTATGAAGAGGCACTTTCGATTATGTGTGAATATATAGAACCAGTTGATCAGAACTATGAAATGTATAATGCATTCGATGATGACGAAATTGACATTGGTATTTAAGGAGGAATAATTATTTCAAAATATATAAGAGCTAAAGGTTTAAACACTAATAAAATTATAAAAGTTGATAGTGATGAATTAGATGACGCAATTAATAAAGCAAAAGACACTTTTGAAAAACTTAAATTAAGTGGAGTTTATCAAAATGAAAATGATTTTATTTTCGAAGAAGTTAATATAGAAAAAGTAGGAAAACAACTTGCAAATATGTATAATGCTCGAGTGGATAAAAGTGCAGGATTAGATGATGTTATGTGGATTGTTGATATGATTTGTGATGATCCTGATTTAGTTGATTACATTCAAGAGGAAACTATAAAATCATTAGAAGATGATTATAATATTATTCTAAATGATATTCAGATATAAGGGGGAATAAAATGTTAAAAGATTATCAAATTAAAAGAATTAAGGAACAATATCCTAAAGGTACCGAAATTGAATTAATAAGTATGGAAGATTCTCAAGCTGTTCCATCAGGGACACATGGCATTGTTGATTTTGTAGATGATATGGGAACAATTCAAATGACTTGGGATAATGGCTCATCACTTGGACTCATTATTGGTGAGGATCAATTTAAAGTAATAAAAACTGCAATGGATGTTAAATTAGAAGAATTAGAAAAAATCAAAACTCAATTATTAAAAGATGATAATTTATTTTTACATGTTCAAAATATTGAAACTGGATTAAGTGGCGTTGCATCTTTCTATAATGACGGTGAAACAATAAAAGTTTTTGCAGGAAATTCTGATGGTTCAGATGATATAGAACTTAATTATTTGGATTTCATCAATCACTATAATTATATAGTTGGAAAAGATTTTGAGAATCCATTTATGGATATTAAAATATAGGAGGAATTTTTATAGAAATTAAAAAATTATCTTGTAGTGAAGTTAAAGAACTTAGAGACAAAAATTATGAATACTTAATATTACAAGGATGTGGTGGTGATCTCAACGAATGGGTTGAGGGCATTACCAATATGTTAAAGAAAGAAGGAATTGTTGGTGATTCCTTTTCTTTTGATGAAGTATATTCATTTCAAAATGAAAACTTAACTAATATAGCATTTGGTCTTAATAACAAAGATTTAGAACTTGGTAAACTTGCCATGTTTAGATTAAAGATAAGAGAAACATTTGGAGCTATGTGGTTGTCTGATTATATTGATAATGGATATATAAAAGATATAAATATATAAGGAGGATTGATGTTTGTTAGAAGAACAATTAAAAAATATAAATGAATTAAGTTTTCAAGCTAATAAAACTAAAGATGAAAAAGAAAAGGAACAGCTAGAAAATAATGTTAAATCAATTATATTTGATTTAAAAAAACAAGCTATTGAAAGTTTTAAATCTGAGAGTGACATTAAAAAGTTTTTAGATAATATAATTAAATTTAATAATTATTCATATAACAATCAATGTTTAATATGGATGCAAAATCCTAATGCAAATTATGTTGCTCCACTTCGCACATTTAACAAAATGGGATATAGAATAAATTCTGGTGAACAAAGCATAAAAATATTAGTTCCTACTTTTTATACAATAGTTAAAATTAAGACAGGTATTGATGGAAAATATGATTATAAACCACTCTTTGCTTTGAATGAGACTGAATTAAAACAATACAAAGATAAATTTGATGATTCAGTAACATTTCATAGTGAAAAATTAAGCAATTTTAAAGTCGGATCGGTGTTTGATGCAAGTCAAACTAATATGCCACTAGATGAAATTAATGAAAAATTAAATCCCATTATGGAAGATGATCGTGCTGAGGGGATAGAAGATTTATTTATTAAAGCTATATATCGAGACGGCTTTAAAGTAAAATATGTGGATAAAATAGAATCAGGAGCTAAAGGATATTGTGATTTTAAAAATTCCACAATAGTTGTGCATAAGGGTTTAAGTAATCTTATGAGATTAAAAGTTGTTATTCATGAATATGCTCACTCTCTTGCTCATAAACACTTACTCAATAATAATCAGGATTATCAAGAATACAGAAATAAATATGAAACTGAAGCAGAAGCAATTGCGTATGTTGTTTCGAAATATTTAGGTATGGATACAAGTCAATATTCAAACATGTACCTTTATTCTTGGAGTAGAAATAAGGATTTTAAGGAAATCGATGATTCACTTAATACTATTGTTAATTATTCAAAAATGATAATAAATAATTATGAGAAGATATTATCTAAAACCCAAAACATATCAATAGATGAAAATTCATATAATTCATATATAAGTATTTAAGGGGGGATAAATATTAACAATTTAGGTGATATGTTAATTGAAATAGGAACAATCATTAATAAATATCAAAAACAAAATGAAGTTAACAATGGCAGTCAAATATTATTGAAAACTAAAGAAGTTTTAAACAGGTATCCTGCTATAAGTAATTATGGATTAAATGAAGCCATTAAAAATGGTTTTATTCCTGTTGTTAAAATTGGAAAATTAAATTATTTTGATGTTAAAGATATAGAAAGATATCTTGCAAGTAATAAAATTATTGTTAAAGAAAATGAAAAGATAAATAAAAGATATGTTTAGGGGGGATAATATATAGGTAAAATAAATGATAATCGAATGAAAAATATATATACAGAAGCAGAAGGCGTTTTTAGAATCGAATTAAGTAATGGTTTTAGAGATGATGGTACTCGTGATCGTATAGTTGAAAGAGTATATGGTACTGAAGAAGATGCAATAAAACGAAGAGATGAAATGAAAAAATTGCAACAGCAAATGAAAGAAGAAGGACTTAAAGCTGAAAATGGTGGTTATACTCTTATTCAAACCTCAAAAATATACTTAGGTGATACTAAATATCAAAAGAGATCACTTAATACTGTCAGAGGGTATAAACAATTACTTAATAATTGGATTTTACCTAGTTTGGGAGATATTAAAATAAGGAGTATAACCGAACAAGATTTAGAAAAGTTATATGACAAAATGAGAAATTCGAATAATCCTCAAACTGGTAAACCTTTATCTGAGACTTATATTAATCATTGTCATAAATTAATTGCTTCTATTTTTAATTATGCGAAAAAGAAAAAATGGTTATTAACAAATCCTGCAGAATTTGTTATAAATCCACCTAAATTAAAAGTTAAAAAAAAGGATTATTATAACTATGAAGAAATGATGGAAGTGTTTGAGCTTTTGGAAAAGTATGACATTAGATTTAGAACTGCAATATTTACCCTGTTTAATACTGGATTTAGACGAGGTGAACTTTGTGGTTTGAAATGGAAAGACATATCAAAAAGAAAAATGCCTATTACTGAAAATGGTGTTAGAAAATTTCAAACAACTTATATTATTAGTGTTAATCGTGAACTTGCAGTAGCATCAAAAGAAATGCGACAAGATCCTGATTTTTTTAAAAAGTATGAAATTATAGAACAAGTGACAAATTCATTAGTTGCAATCAAACCTAAAACTGATGAAAGTGCTAGAAAGATTGTCGTTGTTGAAGAAGTTTATAATACACTTATGGAATATAAAAATTGTCAGATTGAAAATGGTTTTAATCCTACTGCTGAAGATTATATTTTTAGAACATTAAAATTAGATAGTGTCTGGCATCCTGATTATTTAACTAAAGATTGGTCTAGATTTGTAAAAGATAATTCTCTAAAGCCAATAACTGTCCATGATATAAGGCATAGTCATGCAACATATTTATTAGCAATAGGAATACCATTACAGGATGTTGCTCGTAGATTAGGTCACTCTGAAGTATCAACAACTTTAAAAATATATACTCATAGTAATTTAATACAAGATCAAAAAATTGCTAATGTGATGGAAAGATATATTTATAACAATAATGATGCACCCAATGTTGGCATTCAACCATTAACTTTATTATCAATATTAACAAAAAATCCAAAAATTACTAATGAAAATGATTTATTTGATACATTAGAGTGGTTGTCCAATGACAATATAACATATGATGATTTAGATACTTATATGAATATATGTAAGCAATATATTTTAGATAGTAATCCAAATTTACAAATTTTTAATCAATTTATCGAAAGTGTCAATCCTGAAATAATTAATAAATTACTTGATGGCATTTATAATATTTTCGACAATAACCATGAACTTTTACTTAATCCAATAAGTGATATTTCGAAATATAAAGATGAATATATTAGTATATAATAATTCCCACAATTCATTGTAATTGTGGGTTTTTTTCTATTTTATGGTTATTTTCAAGGGTATTAGAAGTCCAAAAGACCTTTGTTATATTTTTTGAGGTCAATTGGTGGCACTTTTGGTGGCAAAAGTATTGATTTCAACCAATTTATATCGTATAATATCAATGTATAAAATAGTTTTTTTCCTTTGTTTTACTTGATTTCATTATTTTACTACTAAGGTTTTGGTGTCCTCCAAAACCGTTCATGTGGGTTCAACTCCTGCCACCCCTGCCATTTAGATTTAGTCGAACCAGAGTGTTCGTTAATATGAAACTTGGTATAAAAATATCAAGTTTTATTTTTTAGGGTGATTTATGAAAAATATAATATTTTTGAATATAGATGGAGTTCTTAATGATAATTGTTCAGAATTTTTATCAGAAAGTGTTGAAGTTCTAAAACTATTCGTTCAATATATAATGCCAAAGTGGTTATGATAAGTTCTCGGCAAATGAACGGAATAGAGACTAGAAGAAAAGCATTAAAATATCAGTTTGAGAAATTATGTATATATAATATCGATTTTATAGATTCCAATTTTCGAGGAAGTTTGGATGATATAAAGTTACCATCGCGCGTACTAGGTATAGTTGACGACCTGAAAAAATGAAATAACAAATTATGTTATATTAGATGATGATTATCACAAAGATTATAAATTAATATGCTTAAATCATTTCAAAACCATGCCATTTAAAGGCCTAACTTATAAAGATTTACCTAAAATTGTATTAAAACCAGTTAATTTAAATAATTTTAAACATATAAACTATCAATATAGACAATTAGGAGATTATGAACTAGTTACAAATAATTTAATTAAAGTATTGAAAAAGAAATATGAAAATGATATAAAATAAATAAGAAAGTTGCAAAAACAAAAAAACGGTAATTTTCTTTAAAACTATGTCATATAGAAATTTGATCGTTATGCGATTTTTTATATAAAGTTCTAAATTTTTAGAACTTTTTTGTGGTGTAAGAATTCACCTATATCCACCACAATTTTATGCCTATAATATGTAAATTATCTCAATAAATAGAATATAAATATCACTTTAAGTTATAATAAAATGACACTTAATATAAGAAGATTGTTATGAAGAAGGATACTAAAAAATCGTCAGTTTAATAGTAATAAGAATTTTTCTAGCCTTGTCTGAATTTTCTTATTTTCAAAGTACTATAAAATTTCAAAATACCAAAAATCCTGAAAGCGGAACTATTAGTTTACTTGTGAATAACTCTAAAAAAATATTTCTAAAAGGTATGGGAGTTCATGCCGAAAGACAAATAACTTATGATATTAGTAACATTTCTAGTACATATTCCAACTATTTATTTCCTTCTTTTATTATGTGAAAGATAAAACAATATGTTATAATAAAATAAAAAAGGAGGAGTACTATGATCTTAATTATCGCAGAAAAGCCAAGCCTTGCTAGAAATATTGTTGCGGGAATTGGTAAAATGACTAGAAAAGATGGTTATTTTGAAAATAACGATTACTTAGTAACTTGGGCATTTGGACATTTGTTTACTTTAGATGATATAGAAGATTATAGTAATGCGACAACTACTAGATGGACTATGGATAACCTTCCTTGCTTTCCAGAAAAATTTCATTTTCATTTAAAAACTGACCAAAATAAGCAACCAGATAAAGGTATTATCAAACAATTCAACTTAATGAAAACATTAATCAACCGAGAAGATGTGAATACCATTGTAAATGCCGGAGACTCCGATAGAGAAGGAGAAATCATAGTAAGATTATGTGTCCAAAATGCCATTCAAAATCCTAAAAAACAACTTCGATTATGGCTTCCTGATCAAACTCCTGAAACTGTAAGTCAAGGGTTAAAAGAAATGAAAGAAGAAACAGAATATGATAATTTAGCAAATGAAGGATTTGCTAGAACGTATGTAGATTGGTTATATGGAGTTAATTTAACAAGATATGCGACCTTAAAAACAGGGACATTACTTCGTGTTGGAAGAGTAATTGTTCCTATTGTAAAGGCTATTTACGATCGAGATATGGCAATTCAAAACTTTATACCCGATATTTATTACGGAATTTCTTCTAATGAACAGACTAATAATGAATTCGTAGAATTAAATTCTAAAGAAAAATTTGATAAAAATCAGTTAAAAAAAGCACAAGAACTTTGTCAAAAATATAATCAAGAAAAAGCAATTGTAACCAATAAAAAAGTAAAAAAAGATACATTACAACCAGGAAAACTTTATTCCCTAACAAAATTACAAAATTATCTTGGAAAAAAATATAAAATGCCTATGGATAAGTCTTTAGCAATTACTCAAAAACTATATGAAGAGGGCTATTTAACTTATCCTCGTACTAACTCCGAATATTTAGCAACAGCAGAAAAAGATAAAATAAAAAAAATTATCTCTAATATAGAACAAATGGGATATCCTGTTAAATTTAAAGATAAAAAAACAATTTTTGATGATTCCAAAATAGAATCCCACTCTGCTTTGACTCCAACCTATAAAATACCAAAAAAGGCAGATTTATCCGAAGATGAATTACTTGTGTATAAAACAGTTTTAAAACGATTTGTTGCTGTATTTTGTAATCAAGATTGTAAAATTGAAAAAACAGAAATCACAATATCTGTCGGAGATTTTGAAGTATTTACATTAAAAGGAACTGTTATTCAAGAACCGGGTTGGACAAAATACGATGATTATAGCAAAAATGATAAAATATTACCAAATCTTACTGTTGGAGATGCTGTAAATATTAAATTTGAGCCAAAAGAGAAAAAAACAACAGCACCAAAGCATTATACAATTGAAACATTAAATAATTATTTAAAAAATCCTTTTAAAGAAGAAAAGGCAAAAAAAGACGAAGAAATAGAAGATGATACCGACGATTACAAAGCAATTTTTGAAGGATTAGAACTAGGAACAGAAGCTACAAGAACAGGAATTATAAACAATGCTTTAAAAAGTAAATATATTGATTTAAAAAAGGATGTATATACAATATTACCAGGAGGAATTTATTTAATAGAATCATTACTTCAAATGAAAATAAGCATGGATAAGTATAAAACAAGTACATTAGGACAAGGATTAAAAAAAGTTTTCCACAATGAATGGAAAATATCTGATGTTGTCAACTTAACAAAACAAGAGATTAGTGAAGTATTTCAAAAGGAAAATATTCCTATTGAAAAAGAAATAGATACTGGATTTTATGGAGATAAAATTGGTACATGCCCAATTTGTGGAGAAGATGTTATTAGAAATCGTTATGGATATGGTTGCTTAGGATATAAAAATGGTTGTACATTTAAAATTAATGGAGTAATATGTAAAAGAGTAATTTCTAAAAATAATGCTATCAAGATACTAAAAGAAGGAGAATCTTCCAAAATAGAAGGTTTTATTTCTAAAAATAATAAAGAATTTTCAGCAAAATTAAAATTAGAAGATAATAAATTAGTATTCGATTTCAATTAATGGAGGTAGTTATGAAAGTATTAAGTTTAACAGAACCATTCGCAACTTTAATAAAAGAAGGAAAAAAGAAAATAGAAACTCGTAGTTGGAAAACCAATTATCGTGGAGAATTATATATTCATGCTAGTATGACAAAACCGGCAAAAAGTGATTTAGAAGATCAAGAGTTAATGTCCTTAATAAAAAATGTACCTCTTAATCAAGGATATATCATATGTAAATGCAATTTAGTAGATTGTGTTTATATGACAGAAGAATTTGTAAATGATATGAAAAAAAATCATTATCAAGAATATATTTGTGGGGAATATTCAGTTGGAAGATATGCTTGGATCTTAGAAGATGTACAAGTAATTATTGATAAAATTTCAACAAAAGGTCATCTTGGAATATGGAATTATTATAATGAATTTGAAATTATGAATCTTATGGAAAACATCCATTATGGTTGGATAGATTCTAATAAAAAGTCACATCAAATTGTGGATAACACTTATAGTGAAAAATATCGCTTACAATCTCCAACAGAATTGATAAAAAATAAATTAGGAGTATGTTGGGATCAAGTTGAATTGGAACGATATTACTTTCAAAAAACAAATTTTTTATTTGAAACATATTTTATAGTCTATTATGATGGAGATAAATGTCCAACTCATACATTCCTAATCTTTCATAAAAATGATCACTATTATTGGTTTGAACATTCCTATGAAAAATTTAGAGGAATTCATGAGTACTCTTCTAAAAAAGAACTATTATTGGATGTAAAAAATAAATTTGTATATGATGAATTAGAAGAAAACTATAATTCAGATAATTTAATGTTATTTGAATATCAATTACCGAAATATCATCTTACAGTAGCAGAATTTTATAAACATTGTGAAAATGGAAAAACAATCGACATTTAGCACTCACGCTTGACAAGTGCTAGAAACGGTACTATAATGAATCTTAGATTGAAGATCAATCTAAGGAGGCAAATATATGAAAAAAAGAGAATTTAAATCAGAATCAAAAAGATTGTTAGATTTAATGATTAACTCTATTTATACAAACAAAGAAATATTCTTAAGAGAATTAATATCAAATGCTAGTGATGCAATGGATAAATTGTATTACCAATCTCTTACTGATAACAATATAAAAATTGATAAGGATAACTTTGACATCTTCTTATCATTTGATGAAAAGAAAAGAACTTTAACAATTTCTGATAAAGGAATTGGAATGGACGAAGAAGAACTAGAAAATAATTTAGGGACAATTGCAAAAAGTGGTTCTTTAGCATTCAAAGAAGAAAATCCAAATCAAAATGATGTTGATATTATAGGACAATTCGGGGTTGGATTTTATGCTTCATTTATGGTTAGTGATAAAGTAACTGTTCATACAAAAAAATTAAATGGAGAAGGATATTTGTGGACATCTACAGGACTTGATGGTTATACAATTGAGAAGAAAGATAAAGAAAATGTCGGTACTACAATTACTCTTCATTTGAAAGAAGATACAGAAGATGAAAAATATAGTGATTATTTAACAGAATATAAACTTAGAAGTTTAGTAACAAAATATTCTGATTATATTAAATATCCAATTAAAATGGAAGTAGAAAATCGTAAATTAAAAGAGGGGTCTGACTCTGAATATGAAACAGTAAAAGAAATTACAACTTTAAATAGCATGATCCCAATTTGGAAGAAAAATAAAAAAGATATCACAGAAGAAGAATATAACAATTTCTATAGTGATAAGTTCTATGATTATGAAAAACCAATGCACGTTATTCATTACTCTGTAGAAGGTCAATGTAGTTTTAAAGCATTGCTTTATATTCCAAGTCATGCTCCATATGATTTTTATACAAAAGAATATGAAAAAGGATTACAATTATATTCAAATGGTGTATTAATTATGGATAAGTGTGGAGATTTATTACCTGACTACTTCAGTTTTGTAAGAGGTGTAGTCGATAGTGAAGACCTATCTTTAAATATTTCTAGGGAAATGTTACAAAAAAATCGTAATGTCCAAATTATTGCTAAAAATATTGAAAATAAAATTAAATCTGAATTAGAAAAAATGATGAAAGATCATTTTGAAGACTATAAAAAATTCTTCAAAACATTTGGTGCACAAATAAAATTTGGAGTCTATAATAATTATGGAATGGATAAAGATAAATTAAAAGATTTATTAATATTCTATTCTGCAAATAAAAAAGACTATATTACATTAAAAGATTATGTGGAAAACTTAGAAAAAGATCAAGACAAAATTTATTATGCCTGTGGAGAAACAATAGACAAAATTGATTTATTACCACAAGTAGAATCTGTAAAGGAAAAGAAATATGATATTTTATACTTAACAGATTATGTAGATGAGTTTACAATTCAAGCTTTAATGGAATATGAGAAACATCCATTTGCCAATGTATCAGATGGTAACTTAGATTTAGAGAGTAAAGAAGAAAAAGAAGAATTAGATAAAATTAATCAAGAAAATAAAGAAATGTTTGATTTTATGAAAGAAAAATTAACAGAACATGTAGAATCTGTTCGATTTACTCATAGACTTAAAAATCATCCAGTATGTTTGACAACAGAAGGATCTGTGTCTGTAGAAATGGAAAAAGTAATTAATGCAATGCCTACAGATGAAAAAATAAAAGCGCATACAATTCTAGAAATTAATGAAAACCATCCAATCGCCCAAAAAATTAAAAAATTGTTTGAAAGCGATAAAGAAGAATTAGAAAAGTATACAAAAATTCTTTATGCAGAGGCAAGATTAATTGAAGGATTGTCGTTAGAAAATCCAACAGAAATCAGTGGATTAATTTGTGATTTGATTTCCAAAGATTAAGATGAATTTTTCATCTTTTTTTGTTATAATGAAACAGGTGATAAAATGAAGTTTATAATCTTGTATTTAATATTAGATATCATGTTTACGCAAATGTATAAAAAGGCAACATTTAAAATGGAAAAAGCAGGAGCATTAACAATTCTTTTAGAATGGATTGGTTGTCTTTTTTGTCTTCTTCTAATTCCTTTTTTTCAGTGGAAATTGCCAAGTGATATTCATGTATATTTTTTCTTATTTTTAGCCATTTTATTTTATACAGTAAATGATCGATTGGGCACTACTGTAAGAAGTGGGGTAGATGCTTCTTCCTATAGCATTCTAAAACAGTTATCCACAGTATTTATGATTATTATGGGAATTACTTTTTTTAAAGAACCAATTTCTATTTTAAAATTAATAGGTGTTACTTTAATTATATTGAGTAATATTTTAGTATTCTATGAAAAGGGAAAATTAAAATTAAACAAATATGTATGGTTAGGAATCCTTGCCAACTTAAGTTATGCGATTGCATTATTCATTGATGTAAATAATTCTAATGAATTTTGTCTTCCTTTTTATGTTTTTATTAGTTTAGCAACACCATCTATATTAATTCTTTTATTTGAAAAAATTAAATTAAAAGAAATTAAAAATGAATGGAAACGAGGAAATAAAAAAGCAATCATCTTAACATCATTTGCCTGGGGAACAATGATTATTTCTCAGTTAAGAGCCTATCAATTAGAAAGTGTAGTCTTAGTAGCAACTCTTTGTAGTATCTCTGTTATTTTAAATGCAATTTTCGGCTATGTCTTTTTGAAAGAGAAAGATAAAATGGTACCAAAAATAGTTGCTGGTATTGTTATTATAATAGGAATATTTTTAATTAAATTATGAAAAAATTATTTATTTTGATTATAATTTTAATTGTTTTGATTCTAAATTATTTTAATTTATTTCCAAAAAGAACTTATAATAATGAATATTTTAATATAGAAGACTATGTAAGTAAAATAGATAAAGATCAAGATGGAATAGATGATCAGACAGATATCTTGAAAAATGCTAAAAAATATGTAAATTCTAAACCAAAATACAAAAGTAAATATTATGAATCTGGTTATCCGAATGATGAGTATGGCGTTTGTACAGACGTAATAGCCTATGCACTTAAAAATTCAGGCTATGATTTAATGGAATTAATAAATCAAGATATGATTCAAAATAAAAATGATTATCATACAGAAACTATAGATAAGAATATTGATTTTAGAAGAGTAAAGAATATTAAAATATATTTAGATAAATATGCAATACCATTAACAGTGAATTTAAATAAAATCAATGAGTGGCAAGCAGGTGATATTGTAGTTTTTGAAAATCACATTGCGATTGTTTCAGATAAAAGAACTAAAAAAGGAATTCCATATATTATTCATCATAGTAAAAGGCCATTATATGAAGAAGATGCAATTTCCTTATATAAAATAGTAGGTCATTATAGAATTAGCTAAAACCAAGTCAATTTGACTTGGTTTCTTCGTTTAATATTAATTGAATTGTTTGATACAAATAAGGTTTATATTCTTCAATTGGTAAAGGTTTTTCATAAAGAATAGAACTAAAACAAGTAGATCCTACTAACTCAATAATCATATAAAGAGTAACATTAGGATTTTTTAATTGAATATGATGTTTTTTTAAAGCTTCTTCAAATGTATGATAAATACCAATTTCTTTTTCGTCGATTAAAGTAGAAAACTTATCACTATAAAAACCGTTCGACAAATCCTTTGCGATAAATTTTACTAAATCTTTTTTTTGTTTCATTTCATCAATGATGTAATTAATTATAAAAATAAATTGAGAATCAAAATTATTTATATTTTTATCAAGATGATTTAAAGCATTTTGAAATAATTCTTTTGACTTTTTAATAATAAGTTCTTTTTGTAAGGAATATTTATCCTGAAAATATAAATAAAATGTTCCTTTTGCTACACCAGCTTTATCTACAATATCTTGAATAGAAGTATTATGAATTCCTTTTGTAGTAAAAAGTTGATAGGCAGACTCTAATAATTTTTGTTTCTTTTCTTTTTTACTAATCTCAGTTTTTGTTTGGTATCCTTTTAAATTATAGTCCATATATCCACCACCATTTACAGCAATTATAGTATAAGAAAAAAATATCGTCAATAAAATTATAAAATGTTGAATTTTAATACTGATTAAAATTTTTTCTCCAAAATCAAAAAATTGGTTGTTGAAAATGAAAAAATAGACAAGAAAAGAAAGCAAAAAAAGAAAAATAGTCATTTGTTTTTTTATTATTATTCTTCTATATTAATGGCCGAAGGGGTTCATTAGAAAGGAGAATTTATGAGTAATAAAAAATTATGGTTGTTGATTTTATTTATTTTTTTAGGAATTAATCATGTTAGCGCGATGACTCCAACTGTTGAGTATATTGACAATGTTTATAGTAATCGTGTAAGTGATAGTAAAACTTATTCTGGGCAATTAGGATTTATAGTAATGGATGGAAAAATATTATATTGCTTAGATCCATATCTTATTGTAGGAACAGATTATTCCATCACAAATAATAGTTCATTATCAGAAGAAAACAAACAATATTTTGAATTAGTTTCTAGTTATGTGGAGAATAAAGTAAATAATAGAAATGTGTATTATTATATGGCAGCTCAAGAATTAATTTGGGAAAAAATAATTGGTGATAGAGTATATTGGACTACGGAAAAAAATGGCTCAACAGAAATTGATATCACTGATTATAAAGAAGAAATCGAAGATTATATTCATAATTTTTATCAAAAACCATCATTTCATGATTCTATAATTTATGGTGATTATTCTAAAGAAATAATATTAGAAGATACTAATAAAATTTTGAATAGTTATGAAGTAGTTGGTGGTAATGCTAAAATAGTTAACAATGGTCTGTATATTTCTGTAGTATCCCCTGATACAGAAGAAATTAAATTGGTAAGAAAGAAAAATGGTAGTAATTCTATTTATTATTATAGTTCCAATCATCAAAGTTTAGCATATTTATCAGGAAATTTACAAGTTGAATCATCTATTAAAATTAAAACAAATCATTATGAAGCAGTAAACTTAAAAATTGAATTTTATGATAGAGGATATAATATTCCTGTCAATGGTGAGATTAAATTTAAAATTCATAATATAGACACCGACGAATATAGTGATGAATTAACAACTTCAAATGGAATTTATAATTCTGATTTTACTTTACAGAAGGGTCATTATGAAATTATTTTAATAAATGTACCAAGAGAATTTTATATTGATAATCCTTATATATTTGAAATAGAACAGGATAATTATAGTCAAGATTACTATATAAGATTTCCTCTAGATAATGCAATGGGAAGGATTAATATCACTAATTATAAAGATAATTCAGGATATACTGTTTATGCAGCAGATAACATCTATAATCTTTATGGTGATATACTAATTTCTAAAGATAAGGAATTTACAACGATAGAATTATCTAATCCAGGTGGTTATATTATGGCATTACTGTTTGGAAAATATTATATTTTAGATCCAATAGATGGAAAAAAATATGAATTTGAAATTTATTATAAAGATCAATATACTCCTTTTGTTGACTATTATTTAGAGATAAATTCAGAAAAGGAAGATCAAGTAGGTGAAAAAGAAGAAGATAAAAAAGATGAACAAGTAGACGAAAAAGAAGATCACAAGAAAGATGATCAAGTAGATGAAAAAGAAGATAACAAAAAAGATGATCAGGTAGATGAAAAAAATAATCAGCCAAATGAAAAGAATGATGAAGATAAAAGTCAAAATATCAAAGAAAAACCAAAAAATGAAGATAATAAGGATAATAAGATGGAGGATGTAAGTAACAATACGAAAGAAAATACTATACAGAAAAACAATACAGATCAAGATATAGAAAAAGTATTGCCAAACACTTATAACTATATTGGCTTTGTTAAGTTAATATTAGTTATAGTTTTAATCGCAAATATAGTTATTTTACAGATTCCCAAACATGACTAAAAAAATCATTATTGTTGCAATTTTGAGTTTATCAACTATTTTTATATATGAAAAGATTGATTATCAAAATCATACTGTGGATATTGAAAATATATTTGTTAATGATATCTCTAAAAATGAGCATGATTATATTGGTTATGTTGAAATTGAAAGACTTCATATAAAAAGAGAAATAGTAATGGGAATTACAGATAAAAATTTATTAAATCATGTAGCAATGTCTTCTAGAAGTAAAAATTTAGATGAAAAACAAATTATTTTAGCTGGACATGGAATAAAAAATATTTTTGGAAATCTACGTAAAATTAAAATGGGAGATATTATCAAAATTCATAGTTTTGATAATACTCATACTTATCAAGTAGAAAGAATAGATATTGTAAATCCAGAACAGACTGGTGTTATTGATCAGACAAACTTAATTTTGATTACTTGTACCAATGATAATAAAAGATTTATTGTTAAAGCTAAAAAAATAGAATAAAAAAAGAATTGTTGATTATAATACCTTTAAAGTTCACACTAAATAAAAAGAAACATGTAAATGTGTTAAAATTTATTTAGGAAGAACTTTGGAGGTGTTTTTTCATGGGTAAACATAAGAAATGGACTTTAGATGATAAAGTCAAAATAGTAAAAGAATTTAAAACAGGAGCGACTATATCATATTTAAATAATAAATATGATATATCTGGCTGTGGAACAATAAGCAGATGGAATCAAGAATATGATGAAGGAAGACTTGGCGTAGATAATCGTGGTAAAAGGAAATCATAACAAGAAATAGAGGATGTTGATATATTAAAAAAATCCTATGCTCTTCTAATAGAAATCCGCTCTCAGCAACACAAATAGAAAAATATCAAATAATTGATAAATTAAAATGTGAGCATCCTATTACAAGAATATGTAATGTTTTAAATATAAATAGAAGAAGTTATTATAAATGGTGTCAAAAAGGGAACCCAATAGCTAATAATTTTGATCAATCAATTGCCGATGTGATATTAGAAGAGCACGAAAATAATAAAGGAATTTATGGAACAATAAGATTAAAATATTCAATTCAAAAGAAACTTGGTTTAATTTTAAACCATAAATTAATAAGAAGATATAAACATGTATTAAATATTATAACTATTAAAAGAACTAAAAAAGGATTATCGGTTTCAAGAGCAAAAGAAAAGAACCTTGTAAACAAGGCTCAATACATAATTGAATGTAACTTTGATTCAGATATACCTAACCAAAAATATTCATCCAATGTAAGCTATATTAAATGTAAAGATGGAACTCTTTACTTATCAGCTATCAAAGATTACTTCAATACTGAAATTGTATCATTTTCAACATCAAATTACAATAATATTAATTTAATAAAAGATAGTTATAAAGATTTAAATCCAAACAAAGATGCAATAGTTAATACAGATCAAGGGGCAGTATATTTTTCTTACGAATACGTAGAATTAGCAAATAATATGGGATTTACTAGAAGTATGTCCCATCGTGGGCATTGCTGGGAAAACTGTCCTATAGAAAATTGGTTTATGCAATTAAAGCATGAATGGCTTTGTCTATTTGATAAACTAACTAGAAAAGAGGTCGAAGAAGAAATAAAAAAATACGTTCATTGGTATAACAACGAACGTATTCAAAAGAAACTTGGATATTTATCACCTGTTGAATACAGACTTATATATTCATAATTAAATATTTTTACTTAGTGAGTACTTGACAGGTAGTACTATCCTACGTTCTCTTTTTTATTGAATGATGTATGGATCATCCTCTGTACCAGTTCCTGATAAGTAATTTGCATGTGAGTCAATTTGAACAACAACTCTAGGAATTGCTGTTGAGGAAGCAGTAGTAGAAAAAGTACTACCAGAATTTTTAAACACCTTGTAAGTATTATCAGCATCTGCTGTTATAGTCCAATAAGTATTTAAATTTGATAAATAATTGTAATTTGTACATTCCATATCATCAATGTTAGAACATTTAGGATCTAAACTAATAATTGAAAATTCATTAGCTTGTATTAATCCTAATGGTTGCCCAGACATTGTATTAGAACATTCTAAAGTTCCATCAAGTCCTGTAGCATTTTCGCTACTTCTTCTTCCAATACATAGATTTTGAGTAGAGATATATGCTTTATCAGTATCAGAAAATTCCTCTTTATCATTATAAATTTCATTCATAGTATCTTTAATTCTACTAACATTATAATCATTAATACCGACAGTAGATTCACGGTCTGAATTATATCGATCATCCCACACAACACTATTACGTTTTGTTAATTCAAGCAAACGAATAGTACCATCATTGTTGACACGTAAAATTACCCAATCTTTTCCGGCAAAACGAACATGATTATTTACATACTCACCGCGGTAAATATAATAATCGCCATAGTTATATAGTCCATTGCTTGAGGTAACTACATCCTTCATTAGCGCATCTTTTAGTTTTTTTGTTTGATAAGTCTCTCCACAATTTAAAGTGGGAGAATATAAATAATACCCATTGTTATTAATGACATCAACTTGTCCTGTACAGGTAGCAGAACGGTCTTTTGTCAATTTATTTAATTCTTTTAAATATTTTTCTTCTGTTAATTGAGAAGCATTAATTGTAACGATACTTTTATCAACAGAAGGTAATTTTTCAGGATTATCATTATAATATTTTTTAGCACTTTGAATCATTTTATTTTCAATTTGTGAATAACTAATACGTCCTCCAAAAATTAATTTAAAAATAATAATTACTAAAAATGCACCAATAATAATTCCTAAAATGATACCAAGTTTTTTCATTAAACTTTTATCTAAATTTTTAATATTCATTCTAATTCCTCCTAAAGTTATATATATTATACCAAGAAAACAGAAACAAGTCATTATTATTTTGTGAATTAATATACTGAATTAGGTGATTTTGTGAAAAATACTTTAATTTTAATTTTAAAAGGTTTTATGATTGGAATTGGAAAAATTATTCCAGGAGTAAGTGGAAGTTTATTAGCTATTATTTTTAATGTATATGAAGATTGCCTAGAAAGAATTAGTCATATATTTCATCATTTTAAAGATAATGTCTTTTTTTTAGGAAAACTTTCATTAGGAATTTTTGTTGCCTTTCTATTAGGAAGCAGATTATTGGTCTATTTTTTAAATCATTATTACTTTTATACAATGCTTCTTATTATTGGGTTAATTTTGGGTGTAATACCAGGTATTTATAAACAAACTAAAGTTAAAAGTATAAAAGATATTTTTTTATTTTTGATTCCAATATTTCTAATTTTTATATTAGAATCAAAAGAATCTACTTCTCAGTTTATGCCGACCAACGAGCTTTCTTCTTTTTTAACTATTGTCTGGATTGGAATATTAGAAGCAATTACAACAATTGTTCCCGGTATTAGTGGAACAGCTACATTTATGATTCTTGGTTATTATTATTTTATTTTAGAATTATTTTCAAACCCTTTCACAATTTATCTTCCTTTTTATTTATTTGGTTTAATAATAGGAGTTTACCTTGTATCTTTTATTTTAAATTTATTATTTAAAAAATATCATCAACAATTATACTTAATCATAGTATCATTGACAATAGGATCTTTATACTTATTAACAAAACAAACTTTGTCTATATCTTTTAATATATATAATCTAGTAGTAGGTATTATTTTATTTATAATTGGACTTATATCCTCTTATTTTTTAAATAAATAGTATGGAAACAAGAGCAAAATCATAAAATGAAGTATGAGGTGATAGAATGAAACAAATTCCTAAAGTTTTTGCAAATAAAATAGACAAAAAATTAGAAAATAACACAACCTATTTTAAAACATCAAGTGAAGACTATAAACCAGAAATTGAACAAGAAAAAAACAAAAAAAGTGTAGAACAAAAAATCAAAGAGATATTTGCTTCTCCAAGATATGTTTATAAAGCTGAAGTTGAAATTACATTTGAAGATAAAAAAATAATAAAAAAAATAATTGGCCAAAGCAATGGCAACTTAATAACATTAGATAATGAATTGATTAAAATTTCAGATATATTAGATATTAAATTTGTTAATTAATGGGACAAAATAGTCTCTTTTTTATGTTCTTTTTGATTAGTACGCTCCAATATATAATCTATACTGACATTATAGTAATTAGCAAGCTTAATTAAAATTTCAGTTGGAATGTCATTGTTTCCTGTTTCATAGTGTGAATATCCTCTTTGAGAAATGTTTAGTATTCCAGCTAATTCAGCTTGCGTTAGATCATGATCCTCTCGTAGATCCTTTAATCTTCTATAGGCCATATAATCACCTCTATTTTTTCATTATATTTTGGAAAAGATTGAAATATTTATGGTAGTCTAAAATAGTCTTAAAAATAAAAAGGGTTTTAAATAACCCTTTTGTGTTAAAAAATTATAGACATTCAACGTATGTATCGTTTAAACATCTAAGTATACAACAGCAATTTAAATTCATAGTGAAGAAAGAATTTGTACCAATATAAGGTATTGTTTCAACTTCTGTTTGATCAGTATTTGTTGCTAAAACTCTAAATGTTGCACAACCATCATCAATTTTTTCTACTCTAAATACAGTTGATGTAGTAGTAATTGCAGGATCTTTACTAATAGGCATTGCTAATGGTGTTCCATTACTACCTGTTGTATATAATGAAATTGGACGAGTATTACAATTTAAGCTAGATACAGAGCATCCTAGAAAGCCTCTATCACAAGTGTCTAAGCAAGCATCACCACAGTTAGCATTTTGTTGTAATACACAAATTACTTTTAACACTTCAGCGATGCAGCAAGAGTCATTGTTATTATTACACATATAATCCACCCCTTCTTTTGTTTTCAATATAAAATATGAAAAATAATAAAAATGGTGTGAATTAAACACCTAAGTATGTTGAATTTCTATAAAAAATAGTATAATAAAAATGGTGATGTTATGAAATTAGGTGTAGTTTTATCTGGCGGTGGTTCCAAAGGTGCTTATGAAATTGGAGTTTGGAAAGCACTTAGAAAACTAAATGTGAAATATGATATTGTAACAGGTACTAGTGTTGGCGCTTTAAACGCTGCTTTAATGACACAAAAAACTTTTCATAGCGCTTTGAATTTATGGCAAAACTTAGAGTTTGAAGATGTATTAGATGAAACGATTGATACTTCAAAAAAAGGCAATGTTTTAAAAGCATATGCAAAAGGAATTCGTAACGGTGGAATGAAAATTAATAAACTGGAAAATACTGTAGAAGAAGCTTTAAATTTAAAAAAAATATATCGTTCTAATATAGATATGGGGATTGTTACTGTAAAGGCAAGTAATTTAAAACCAATATTGTTGACAAAAAAAGAAATAGATCCTTTAGATATGAAAGATTATTTAATAGCTTCTGCTTCTTGTTATCCTGCTTTTAAAAAGAAAAATATCGATGATATTGAATATATAGATGGTGGCGTATTTGACAATTTACCAATTAATTTGGCAATTTCTATGGGAGCAGAAGAAATTATTGCTGTAGATTTAAAAGAAGTTGGTATTAAAAGAAGAGTAAAAAATCAAAACATTAAAATAACAACAATTAGTCCACGTAATAATATTGGATCCTTTCTTGTATTTGATTCAAAAGAAGCAAATAGAGCAATTCAACTTGGTTTTAACGATACGATGAAAACTTTTGGAAAATTAGATGGTAATTTATATACTTTTCAAAAAGGACAAATAACAAATTTTTATCTTCAACTTAAAGAAAAATGGAAACAATATGAAAATAAAAAAATAACAGAAAAATCACTACTTAAAACAATAGAAAAACTAGGTACTATTTTTGAAATGAATGAAGAACCTATTTATACAATGTATCATTTCAATAAAATTTTGAAAAAAAGATTTTTAGAATTTAAAGATAATTTGGAAATTGAAAAAATATTAACAGAAAAAAACTTAAAAGAATTTATTTCTTCTAAAGCAATTGTCCAATATATTTATTACCTTTTAGATAAAGATCAAAGTAAAACAAAGAATTTGATAAAAATATTTTCTCAAGAATATGAATGTGCGATATATTTAAAGATAATATTAGGAGAAAATTTATGAATCAATTAACAAAATTTTTAATTTTTTTATCTATAATATATATAGCATTACAAATTTCTTTTTTGAATTTTTCTAAGGGTTATGAAACAAAATATATAATAAAAAATGACTATGAATTTAGTGTTAAAGAAATAAAAAAGCAGAATATAAAAAAACAACCCAATTATTATTACTTTGAAATAAAAGTTAACGATCTTACTTTTACTTTTAAAACCTATCAAAAATTACAACAGGGTACAAAAACAATTCAAGATATTAAATATTATCAAGATGATCAATATACCTGTCTTTTACCTATTGCCAAAAAAAATAAGTTATTTTCCGATATAATTTGTAAATCAAATGACATAGATTATCCATATCATATAATACAAGGAAAGGATAGTAATTTAGATCAATTTGTGAAATCGATTTCATTATATTCTATGAATTCATATTTAGAAAATGACAAAGTTCTATCACAGGATAATCATATGACGGTATATGCCAATTTTCCTAAAAAAATGTTGTTTGGCATAGAATCATATAAAGGAATATCTTATTTGAATTCTAAATCAAAGATAAAAACCAAAGAATTATTTGAAAAGGATATTTATACAAAAACAATCAGCGCTTATGTAAAAAATTATTACATTGTTGCTGATTATAATGAAAATTATGAATTTCACGAATTTTATTTAATCAATATCAAAAATGGAAAACAACAAAAAATCATTTCCAATAAAGCTATTTCTATGTATTCTTATATTAATGGAGTAGTAGATAACTCTATTTATTTAGTAGATACTGCTAGTAAAAAACAATACGAAATTAACATCCAAACCAAAAATGTTGTTGAAGTTGGTAATACAGATCATGGATTACAATATTATGACAACGGTACTTGGAAAGAGCAAAACTATTCTCCTAAAATGAAATTTAATTACTATACCGTTTCTTCTAATTTAAATGGAAAAGAATATGAAAGAGTAGACTGTTACCGTACAAAGACTACAGGATATTATTATTTATATGAGAAAGTGAAAGAAAATTATAAAGTATATCGAGCTAATATTGAAAATACAAAAGAATTAACTTATCTTTTTGAAACTTCTAATATAGAAGAGATTCAATATATAGAGGACTATATTATATATAAAGAAGAAAATTACATTAAAATTTATCAAGATTTAATAGGAACCCAAAAGTTGATAAAATCTAATGAATTGAAATTTAATGATTCCTTAAAATTTTATGGCTATAAAATTCCATAAACACCTATTTTAATCTATCTCATATATTATATTGAGGTGATTAGATGTATAAAATTTATCAAGTAGAAAACTCTGAAACATTAGAGTCTATTGCAAATAAATTGAATACAGATGTAGAGACATTAAAAAAAATTAATGGTATTAAAGGCAGTGTATCATTAAGACCAGGAAGCTTTTTAATTGTTCCAATGGTGGATGATCGTTTCACAAAATATGTAATTCAACCAGGAGATAGCTTGTATGAAATAGCGAAACGATATAATACAACTGTAGATATGATAGCAAAATTAAATGGACTTGAAGCAAGCAGTTATATTTATCCTAATCAAGAAATACTAATTCCTACCAAAAATTATAAATTTTATATTACAGAAAATGGGGATACAATTACATCAGTAGCAGAAAAATTAAATGTAAATGTATTGGATTTATTAAATCAAAATGAAACTTTATATTTAGAAGATGACCAAATGATTATATATAAATGAAACTCTGAGAAAGAGTTTTTTTTAATGACTGCTTTATTTATAATTAATTTTATTGTATAATAACAGTGAGGATGGTGGATATGAAAAAAGTAACTTTAGCTGTAGTATTAACATGTTTTATGTTATTTACAGGATGTAATGATAATAGTCTTTATAGTAAATACAATGTTACAAAAGAACAAAAAATAGAAAATAAAACTTATACAACATACAATTCTCTTACGTATGATGAATATAGTGAAAAAATTAAGAATAATGATTCTTTTATTCTTCTATTATGGAGAACGGGTTGTTCTCACTGTGAGACATTTGAACCTAAATTAAAAGAAGTTATCTCACATTATAATCTAAATATCTATGGATTAAATTTAGCTGATTTATCAGAAAAGGAATCTTCTATTGTAGAAAATAAAACATTTGTAACGGGGACTCCAACAATGGTTTATATCAAAGATGGAAAATATAGTACAAAAATGGTAGGAGACAAAGATGAACAAGAACTTATTGACTTTTTAGTAGAATGTGGCTACTTGGAGGAGAAATAATGGATGATATTGAAGTTTTAAATTTTGATTCTCCTTCATTTAGTGTTTTACAAAAGTATGGAGAAGAATTAACTAGTAAAACCTATATTACAAATCCAGCAATTGCAAGAGAAACAGAAATTAAAAAGTTGATAATGACTTTACTGACTCCTGAAAAATCTGCCCTTTTGATAGGTAAACCTGGAATTGGTAAAACAGCAATAGTGGAAGGATTAGCTTATTTAATTCAAAGAAATGAAGTACCTGATGCGTTAAAAGGATATAAAATATATAAACTAAGTTCTATTTCTTTGACGGGAAAAATTGAATTGGATGGTCATGAAGATCTAGTAATTCAATTACTGGTTGATGAATTAAAAAAGGCAACAAAAACAATCATTTTTATTGATGAAATTCATACCTTAATTGGTGGAAGAGAAGATGGACCTATGGATCTTGCTAATATACTAAAACCAGGATTAGATCGTGGGGATATTAAAGCAATTGGTGCAACTACAACAAATGAATATGATACTTATATCATTCGCGATAGAGCTTTCTTAAGACGTTTTGAAAGAATTGATGTAGAAGAACCAACAGAAGAAGTAACCGTGCAAATATTAAAGGGTTCATTACCTAAGATAGAAAAACAAACAGGATGTAAATTTAAATATAATGATTACGTTACAGGATTGTTACTAGAATCTATCGTTAGTGCAACATCTGAGTTTAAAAGAGTCTATGGTCTATCAGCAATGTATCCAGATATTGCTTTTTCGGTGTTAACTGCTGCCTTTTCCGAAGCTTTATTTCAGAATAGAAAAGAAGTAAATGTGTTAGATGTTTATAATGCTATCAGAAATAGTAAAAGAATTTATCCTGATAGTATAATAAAAGAATTAACAAAATTCAGAGAAAAATTTATTAAATTATGTATGGAAGAAAATATTACATTACCAATTGTTAGTATTGATGAATTAGAAAAAGAGGTATAGTCACAAAAACTTCTTTTTTTTAAATTGATAATAAAAAAGGAATATGTTAAAATGAACATAGAGGTGATAACGTGAAAAATAGAAAAATTCCTACAAGAAATTATTTAATTGTTATAGTAATTATATTAGTGACAATATTATTGGCATTGAGTATTTCTAATTATTTTAGAAAGAAAATAGAGTATCAAAATCAAACCAATATTACATCTTATTTATCAGAAATAAAAATAGAGGAACTAGATAACTTTTTAACAGAAAATCATGATGTGATGATTTATTTAGTAGATAGCAATAACTCTACAAAATTACAAAATAAAGTTAAAAAGATTATTTTGAATTATAACTACAATAAAGATATGGTTGTGTTAAATACAAGCTCTGATTCAGAATCTATTTTTAATCTACTAAAGGAAAAATATTCTAATCCAAATCAAAATTCTAAGTATATGACAAATAGTATATTAATAATAAAAGAAGGAAAGATTGTAGCAGTATTTGAAATTAATGATGATAATGTTAAAAATATGCGTACATTTATTGATACAAACTTTTATGGTGTGAAATGATTAATGTTGTATTATATGAACCAGAAATCCCTGGAAATACAGGAAATATTATGAGAACTTGTGCAGGGACAGGTGTTAAATTACACTTGATAGAACCATTAGGATTTAAATTGGATGAAAAGAGTATTAAACGTAGTGGTGTAAATTATATTGATAAGTGTGATTATAAAGTTTATCCTAATTATGATGAATTTTTAAAGCAAAATAAAGGAATTTTTTATTATTTAACTAGATATGGAAAAAAACCACATACAGATTTTGATTTTAGCAATTCAAAAGAAAATATTTATCTTGTTTTTGGCAAAGAAAGTACAGGTATACCTAAAGAAATACTAAAGCATGATTTACAACATTGTCTTAGAATCCCAATGAATGATAATATTAGGGCCTTGAATTTATCTAATACTGTTGCAATTATGGTTTATGAAGTGTTAAGGCAACAAAATTATCCTAATTTATCCTTTACAGAGCCATTTAAGGGAGAAAACTTTTTAGAAGAATAATAAAGTGTTGTCAAAAAATATAAAAAATGATATTATAATACTAGAGAATAGGAGGGGTAGGTATGGATTCAACATTCTTATCAGATAACTACGTTTGGATTATTGTAATTGCTGTTGTCGTTGTTATGACAGTAATTGGATATATAGCAGATAAAACAAAATTTGGAGATAAAAAACCAAAGGAGAAAAAAGAAAATAAAAAAGAACCATTGATTCCTGAAGAAGATAAACCAATGGATGATTTTATGGTTGAAAATCATGAAGAACCAATGATGGAAGAACAAGTTTCACCAGTTCCTGTAGAAAATTATCAAGAAGAACCAACAGAGAAAGATGAAAATTTAGAAATTAATTCTTTTGATAACTCATCAGTATCATCGAATGATAAAACGGAATCTTCGAAATCTTCTATTTCAGAACCAATGGCAGCACAAAATATGGAAACTCCAGCAGAACAGAATATAGAACCAACGATGGAATTTGAAATGCCACAAGTTACTGAAGAATCAACAAAAGAAAATACAACTCAGTCAATACCAGTAGAAAACCAAACATTAGAAAATCAAAATGTGGAAAATTCAGAAACAGAAAACTTGGATTTTAAATTACCAAGTATTGATAAATTAAACCAAGAAATAGCTGATGTTGAAGAAGAAGAGGATGTTTGGAAATTTTAAAAGAAATATTATATTTCTTTTTTTCGTTGCATAATTTATTTCAAAAATACAAATCTTATGATATAATTTTAAAGATGATAGGAGGAATAAAATGACTTTTGATAGTATAATTAGTTTATTTACAAAGTTAATCGACGTACTACTTGTATGGTTAGTACTTTATTATATTTTAAAAAATTTACGTAGAAACATAAAAATGGTATTGATATTTAAAGGAATATTAATATTAATTGCCTTAAAAGTGTTAAGCGATCTCTTAGATTTAGTAACAATTGGTTATTTATTAGACTATGTTATTACGTGGGGACCTTTGGCTTTAATTGTTATCTTTCAACCAGAAATCCGTAATGTTTTGGAGCATTTGGGACGAAGTCAATTATTAGGAAGGCATAAAATGTTGACTGTTGACGAAAGAGAAAAAGTTGTTTACGAAATTGTGAATGCCATGGAAACACTAAAAAAAGAGCGTATTGGAGCCCTAATGGTTATTGAAAGAGATAATAGTTTGACAGAATATATCCAAAAGTCGAAGAAAATATATGCAGATATATCTAGTGATTTGTTAATTTCTATATTCTTCCCAAATAATCCTCTTCATGATGGTGGTGTTATTATTCAAGGAGATAAAATAACATCTGCAGGAGCAGTTTTCCCTACTAGCGATAACTTAAAAATAAGCAAACGTTTAGGAACTCGTCATAGAGCTGCTTTAGGCATTTCTGAAACTGGGGATTGTATCGCTTTGGTTGTATCAGAAGAAACAGGAAGATTATCAGTGGCAATGAATGGTGAATTAAATTATAATTTGACATTAGATGAAGTAAAAATGATTCTACTAGAAGAATTGCGTCCAAAACAATCTATTTTATTAGAATATGATGAGGAGGGAGAAAATAATGAAGAAAATGATCAATAATCTTTTTCAAAATGTTGGTAAATTTATTGACCATCGTATTATCACTCCTATTACTAAGCTAGTGTTAGTAATTACATCAAAATTTGATAAATCTGGAAAACGATTAGAAAGATGGCTTTCAAAAAGTAATACCTTATTGTTTATATCCTTGTTTTTAGCTTTTGCTATATTTGTAATGATAGACCGTAAAATTTTATTGTTTACAGATAACACAGCAGAAGTATTAAAAGATCAAGAGGTAAAAGTAATTTATAATGAAGAAAAATATGTAGTAGAGGGGTTACCAGAAACTGTTGACATTACTCTAATTGGTAGTAAAACAGACTTATATATTGCTAAACAATCTACTTCCCACTATGTTACAATCGATTTAAGTGGATTGAAACCTGGAACCCATAAAGTGAATATTGAATATAACCAAAATAATGGTTCTATTGATTATATGGTAAATCCATCTGTTGCTACAGTTATTATTTATGAAAAAGTTTCAGAAACTAGGACAATGTCCATTGATTTACTAAATAAAGATAGCTTGGATTCTAAATTAGTTGTGGAAAAAATTAATTATGATACAGACAAAGTTGTTATAAAAGGAGCAGAGCATCAATTAAAAGAAGTTGTAGAAGTGAAGGCTTTGGTAGATCTAAACAATTTGACAGCTAATACAGCAGGTATTTATACAATCAAAGATGTGCCGTTAAAAGCATATAATAAAGATGGTGAAGTTGTGGATGTTGAAATTGTCCCTGAAACAATAGATGTGGAAGTACAAATTGCTTCTCCTAGCAAAGAGTTACCTATTAAATTGGTTCCTGTTGGAGATGTAGCGAGTGGTTATGCTATAAGCTCTATGACATCTAGTGAAACAAAAGTAACCGTATATGGTGATTCAGAAACCTTAAATAATTTAAAAAGTATTCCTGTAAATGTTGATGTTAGTGGTCTAAAAGAAGGAAAAACATATAAATTACAATTAGAAAAGCCAGTTGGTGTCAAATCACTATCTATTAATAATATTACAGTAACTGTAGGTATAGGTAATGTTTCAAATAAAAAAATAGATGGAGTTAAGATAAGTGTTAAAAACTTATCAGATGAATATAAAGCGACACCAATAACAGAATCAGATGCTGAAGTAACAGTGAACTTAAAAGGTGTTCAATCCGTAATTAATGGAATTACTGCTGATGATGTTACACCATATGTAGACCTAGCGGGTTATGAACCTGGAAATTATGAGGTTGAAGTAAAAATAGAAGGAACAGACAGTAAAGTTCAATATACTTCAATGACTAAGAAAGTAAAAATTAAAATATCAAAAAAATAAAAAAACGAATTTCGTTTTTTTATTTTTCTTCAATATGATTAAATAAAAGACCAATATTAACTAATCCACAAATACCAACAATGATATATATAATACGAGCTAAAGAATCAATTCCTAGTAAATCTACAAAAATATAATCAACTAAATTAAAACTAAATAAGCCAATTAATAACCATACAATAGCTCCTATAATACTAAATACTAAAGCTGTTTTTTGAATTGTTTCCATAAAAACTCCTTTCTTATTTACTATCTTTTCCTAAAAATATAAAATTATTCATAATTCTAAAATTATTACCGTATAATTAATTGAAATTAAATAAGAGGTGGAGAAATGAGAAAGAAAATAATTTGTAGTTTATTAACATTATGTCTTTTTGTTTTTACTGGATGTGGAAGTAAAAATGAAGATATTGTTGCTAAGTTAACTAGAAAAATTCAAAAATTAGATAGTTATCAAATTGAAGGAACTTTGGAAGTAACTAATAATGAAACAACTTATCAATATGATATTCGTGCTGACTACGAAAAAGAAGAAAAGTATAAAGTTAGTTTAAAAAATAAAACAAATAGTCATGAGCAAATTATATTAAAAAATACAGAAGGTGTTTATGTTTTAACACCATCACTGAATAAAAGTTTTAAATTTCAAAGTGAATGGCCATATAACAATTCACAAAGTTATTTGTATCAAACAATATTAGAAGATATTAAAAACGATGATAAAAAGACTATCGAAGCAAAAGATGATGGATATATTATTAAAACTACTGTAAATTATTCTAATAATAAAGAATTAACTAATCAAAAAATATACGTTGATAAAAAGGCTAATATTACAAAAGTAGAAGTTTTAAATAATAATGGAATTGTTAAAATAAGAATGAATTATACAAAAACAAACCTTGATGTGAAGTTTGATAAAAATTATTTTGATTTATCTAATAATATTAATATAAGTAAAAAATCAGAAGAAACAAAAACAACAAATGCTGAAATCGAAGATGTAATTTATCCATTATATTTGCCTGAAAAAACTTATTTGAAAACACAAGAAACAGTAAAAACAGAATCTGGGGAGAGAATTATATTAACATTTGCTGGAGAAAGTCCATTTACACTAATAGAAGAGACCGCTAATACAAATGGCGATTATATGACAATTCCTGTTTATGGTGACTTGGATTTCGTAAATGACAGTATTGGAAATATAACAGATCAGTCAGTAAGTTGGAATAGTAATGGAATCGAATACTATGCTGTATCTAATAATTTGGAAAAATCAGAATTATTACAAATGGTGAATTCGGTAAATGCTATTACTGTAGGAAAATAGAGTATTTTGTACTCTATTTTTTTAAAATATGATATAATAAATTTGGTGAGATTATGGAAGATAAATACAGTATTAAAAATTTGATAATAATTTTTGTGATTATAATTGCTATTTTAGTAGGATTCTATTTTATTACCTTCTTGATTACAAATAATAAAAGTAATAAAACGACAGATGAAGTAACAAATGAATCTGTTATTGATTATGATACGATTCTGGTAAGTGATATTTATAAACAGTCAGAATCTTCATATTATGTATTGGTAAAATACCCTGGTGATGAAAAAACTTCTAACTATGAATCTTCATTAGAAAAATATGGACAAAAAGAAAATGCGATTCACGTTTATCAAATTGATCTAAGTAGTGCCTTTAATAAGAAATTTATAGCAAATGAAACTGATTTAACACAAAATATACCTGTTTTTAATAAAACAACATTATTGAAAATAGAAAATGGCGTTATAACAGAAAACTACCAAGATACAGATATTGATACATTATTAAATGTTATTAGTCAATAGCAACAAAAATAGGTGACCATATGAAAAAAGACAAAGAAAACAATAAAGAAATTATAAAAAAGAAATTTCAAGAATTTAATAAAAATGAATTTAAAACAATAGAAGTACTATTTTTAATTGTTGTAACAGCAATAATAAGTTTTATTATTGGTTATATCATAAACTCTTCTAATACAAAGAAATCATCGATAGATAAGAATTTAAATGAAATTATCAATAATTATCATTATATTATTGATAATTACTATGATAAAATAGACAAAGAAAAATTGGTTAGTGGAGCAGTTAATGGAATGATTGACTCTTTAGGGGATGATTATTCTCAACTTTTAGAGGAGGACAGCAATTCAACTTTTTATATTAGTTTAGAAGGAAGCTATGATGGAATTGGTATTGAAATTTATAATGATGATAAGAGTAACATTGTAGTTTTAGGTGTTTTAGAAAATTCTCCTGCACAACAAGCAGGACTAAAAGCCGGAGATATTATTTCGCAAATTGATGACAAATCGTTAGAAAATTCTAATATTTCAGCATTAACAAAATATATTAAAGAAAATAAAAAAGACAGTTATGAATTAACAATTATTCGTGATGGAAATCAAATGAATTTTCAATTGAAAAAAAATAAAATCACTATAAAATCAATTGCTTCTAAAGTGATTGAAAAGGAAAATAAAAAAATTGGATACATTTATATATCTATATTTTCTAATTCAACTGTAGAACAATTCGAAACAGCCTTGAAAACATTAGAAAAACAAAACATAGATTCATTAATTATCGATGTTAGAGAAAATACGGGTGGACATTTAACGACAGCTGTGTCCTTACTTTCTAATTTTTTAGATTCTAAACACGTAATTTATCAAATAGAAAAAGATAATAAAACAACGAAATATTATTCAAAAGGAAAAGTTCAAAAAAAATACCCTATTGTGGTATTACAAAATGAAAATAGTGCGTCAGCATCAGAACTATTAAGTGCAGCATTAAAAGAAGAGTATGGAGCTACTATTGTAGGAAAAACAAGTTTTGGAAAGGGAACAGTTCAAGAGGTTGTTTCTTTAAGCAATGGAGATACATATAAATTCACAACTAAAAAATGGTTGACACCAAAAGGAAATTGGATTCATAAAAAAGGAATAGCCCCTGATATTGAGGTCAACTTGAGCGAGAAGTATCAAGAAAATCCTGTAGAAGAAAATGACAATCAATTGCAGGCAGCTATAGATTACTTGTTAAAAGAAAGTTAAAATTAAACTTTCTTTTTTTTAATAAAAAAGATATAATGATTTAGTGGAAGAGTATAGGTGATAATATGATAAAGATTGGAGATCAATTAAAAATTCAATGTTATAAACATAATGGAAAGATTCACCGTCACTGGAATGAAGCTGTAATTATTGATATAAAAAAAGATTATATTATTTGTTCAAACAACAGAACTTTAGTGATTGAATCAGATGGTAGTACTAGAAAAACTCGCGAACCTGCTGTTATGTATTTTTTTAAAAATTCTTGGTTTAATGTAATAGCACAATTAAAAAAAGATGGAATATCCTATTATTGTAATATAGCAACACCTTATATTATAGAAGATAATACAATTAAATATATAGATTATGATTTGGATTTGAGAATATTCCCAAGTGGTGAATATAAAATATTAGATCGAATGGAATACAAATATCATAAAAAATTAATGGGATATTCCGACGAACTAGATTTTGTAATAAAAAAGGGTTTAGATGATTTAATTCAACTTTATATAAGTGGTAGTGATATTTTTAAAACAGAACCAAATTTAGAATATTATAAACAATATTTAAAACTTGTTCATTAAAATATGAATATTGTTTTAAGCGGAACATATAATTAGTTAGTGAAAGTAATTAGTAAAAAAATAAAATAACTATTGACTTTCATGTACAAAAAGTAGTATATTTTAATTACTTTGCTTGTGGTTGGCAGTTTATTTTAAAAAAAATAAAAAAAATTAAAATAAAGGGTTGACTCAAAGGGAAGTAAATGATATATTAGTAGTGCTTTCAATGAGAAAGCATAAATGATCTTTGAAAACTGAGCAAAAATGTCAATTTCATAAGTTAGGAAAAAACAAATCAGAACTTAAGACAACAATGAAGAATTGTTGATTTATATTTTAATGAGAGTTTGATCCTGGCTCAGGATGAACGCTGGCGGCATGCCTAAGACATGCAAGTCGAACGGAGTGGCCTTTAGAAGATGGAGTGCTTGCACAAAATCGGACAAAGATTACCACTTAGTGGCAGACGGGTGAGTAACACGTGGGTAATCTACCTCAGGGACTGGGACAACAGTTGGAAACGACTGCTAATACCGGATGATTCATATTTACAAAAGTAAATATGCTAAAAGGGGCTTCGGCCTCACCTTGAGATGAGCTTGCGGTGTATTAGCTAGTTGGTGGGGTAATGGCCTACCAAGGCAACGATGCATATCCGAGCTGAGAGGCTGATCGGACACATTGGGACTGAGACACGGCCCAGACTCCTACGGGAGACAGCAGTTAGGAATATTCGTCAATGGGGGAAACCCTGAACGAGCAATGCCGCGTGAGTGATGACGGTCTTATTGATTGTAAAACTCTGTTGTGAAGGAAGAAACCTTATCATAGGAAATGATGATAAGCTGACGGTACTTTACCAGAAAGCCCCGGCTAACTACGTGCCAGCAGCCGCGGTAATACGTAGGGGGCGAGCGTTATCCGGATTTATTGGGCGTAAAGCGTGTGTAGGCGGTTTATTAAGTCTAAGATCAAAGCCCGAAGCTTAACTTCGGTTCGTCTTAGAAACTGGTAGACTTGAGTGTGGTAGAGGCAAGTGGAATTTCTAGTGTAGCGGTTAAATGCGTAGATATTAGAAGGAACACCAGTGGCGAAGGCGGCTTGCTGGGCCATTACTGACGCTGAGACACGAAAGCGTGGGGAGCAAATAGGATTAGATACCCTAGTAGTCCACGCTGTAAACGATGAGTACTAAGTGTCGGGAAACCGGTGCTGAAGTTAACACATTAAGTACTCCGCCTGAGTAGTACGGTCGCAAGGCTGAAACTCAAAGGAATTGACGGGCACCCGCACAAGCGGTGGAGCATGCTGTTTAATTCGAAGATACGCGAAGAACCTTACCTAGACTTGACATCCCTGGCAAAGCTATAGAAATATAGTAGAGGTTATCCAGGTGACAGGTGGTGCATGGTTGTCGTCAGCTCGTGTCGTGAGATGTTCGGTTAAGTCCGATAACGAGCGCAACCCTTATTACTAGTTGCTAACATTAAGTTGAGAACTCTAGTGAGACTGCCGGTGACAAACCGGAGGAAGGTGGGGATGACGTCAAATCATCATGCCCCTTACGTCTAGGGCTACAGGCGTGCTACAATGGCCGGTACAAAAAGAAGCAATATCGTGAGATGGAGCCAATCTCTAAAACCGGTCTCAGTTCGGATTGGAGTCTGCAACTCGACTCCATGAAGTTGGAATCGCTAGTAATCCTGAATCAGAATGTCAGGGTGAATACGTTCCCGGGTGTTGTACACACCGCCCGTCACGCTATGGGAGTCTATAATGCCCGAAGTTGGTAGCCTAACCTTTATGGAGGGGGCCGACGAAGGTAGGATAGGTGACTGGAGTGAAGTCGTAACAAGGTATCCCTACCGGAAGGTGGGGATGGATCACCTCCTTTCTATGGAGAAAGAAAAAAACGTATCTAACTTATGAAGACAATGTTTGCTTAGTTTTGAGAGATCATTTCTCTCAAGAATAGTTCTTTGAAAACTTGATAATGTGGTAGTAATACATCAAAAGAGCCCCAATTTAAAATTGGAAAACTGTCGGATGTATTACATTAAAATTATCTCAATCAAATTAGGAAATATAACGAAAATGGTGATTAAATTGCTAAGGGCGCATGGTGGATGCCTTGGCACTAGAAGCTGAAGAAGGACGTGACAAACTACGAAATGCTTCGGGGAGCTGTAAGTAAGCTTTGATCCGGAGATCTCCGAATGAGGAAACTCACCTATGGTAATGCGTAGGTACTGTATACTGAATACATAGGTATATAGAAGCAACCCGGTGAACTGAAACATCTTAGTAACCGGAGGAAAAGAAAGAAAAATCGATTCCCCTAGTAGTGGCGAGCGAAGAGGGAATAGCCCAAACCAGATTTATCTGGGGTTGTAGGACCAGACATTAAGAGTAAGAAATTCTTTGTATAACTGAAATAGATGGAAAGCTATATCGCAGAAGGTGATAATCCTGTAAGTGAAATATAAAGAACTCTGTTTGGTATCCTGAGTACGACGAAACACGTGTAATTTTGTCGGAATCTGCGGGGCCCATCCCGTAAGGCTAAATACTCTCTAGTGACCGATAGTGAACAAGTACCGTGAGGGAAAGGTGAAAAGAACCCCGGGAGGGGAGTGAAATAGAATACTGAAACCATGTGCTTACAAAAAGTCAAAGCCCGTTAATGGGTGATGGCGTGCCTTTTGCAGAATGAACCGGCGAGTTATTGTATTATGCAAGGTTAAGTTGAAGAGACGGAGCCGAAGCGAAAGCGAGTCTGAATAGGGCGACATAGTATGATGCAATAGACCCGAAACCGAGTGATCTAGCCATGAGCAGGTTGAAGTTTGGGTAAAACCAAATGGAGGACCGAACCGACTTACTAGGAAACGTGAGCGGATGACTTGTGGCTAGCGGTGAAATTCCAATCGAACTCGGATATAGCTGGTTCTCCCCGAAATAGGTTTAGGCCTAGCGTTGAATTTAGCACCTTGGAGGTAGAGCACTGAATACATGATGGCGGCACCTAGCTGTACTGAGTGTAATCAAACTCCGAATGCCAAGGATCGTATATTCAGCAGTCAGTGTATGGGTGATAACGTCCGTACGCAAAAGGAAAAGAATCCAGATCGCCAGCTAAGGTCCCAAAATTTATGCTAAGTGGGAAAGGATGTGGAGTTGTCAAAACAGCTAGAAGGTTGGCTTAGAAGCAGCCATCCTTTAAAGAGTGCGTAATAGCTCACTAGTCGAGTGACTCTGCGCCGAAAATGTACCGGGGCTAAACGGACCGCCGAAGCTGCGGATTGACTTTAGAGTCAGTGGTAGGAGAGCGTTCTAACAGCGGTGAAGCAGTACCGGAAGGAGCTGTGGAGCGGTTAGAAGTGAGAATGCCGGTGTGAGTAGCGAAAGATAGGTGAGAATCCTATCCATCGAAAGCCTAAGGTTTCCAGGGGAAGGCTCGTCCGCCCTGGGTAAGTCGGGACCTAAGGTGAGGCCGAAAGGCGTAGCCGATGGACAACAGGTTGATATTCCTGTACCACTTATTAAACTGATGGAGTGACGGAGAAGGCTAAGTTGAGCGTGTGATTGGATTCACGTGTAAGCAGTGAGGTGGTCATGTAGGCAAATCCGCATGGCATAACATTGAGCTGTGATGCCGAAGCCGAATGGCGAAGTCAACTGACGTCACGCTTCCAAGAAAAGCTTCTAGGGTTAATTTAATAAGTGCCCGTACCGATAACCGACACAGGTAGGCGAGGAGAGAATCCTAAGATGAGCGAGAGAACTCTTGTTAAGGAACTCGGCAAAATGACCCCGTAACTTCGGGAGAAGGGGTGCCTCGAAAGAGGCCGCAGAGAATTGGCCCAAGCAACTGTTTAGCAAAAACACAGGTCTATGCGAAACCGAAAGGTGAGGTATATGGGCTGACGCCTGCCCGGTGCTGGAAGGTTAAGAGGAGAGGTTAGCGCAAGCGAAGCTTTGAATTTAAGCCCCAGTAAACGGCGGCCGTAACTATAACGGTCCTAAGGTAGCGAAATTC